>Ga0272443_10000051_pt1 | contig 249430 bp, 221 predicted proteins | sample SSMAcet12_FD_193581 | JGI IMG/M metagenome (GOLD analysis project Ga0272443, IMG submission 193581) | Marine sediment archaeal communities from Little Sippewissett salt marsh, Falmouth, MA, United States - SSM-Acet-12 | ecosystem: Environmental > Aquatic > Marine > Wetlands > Sediment ... | reverse complement strand
GTTCCTCTTACGCAGCCCAACAGGTGGCGGCCATGCGCCGACCCCGTACAGAAGCAAGGGCCCGGCGAGAGGACATGCAGAATTGGGATTGACAAGCCAAGGCCCGTTACAGAAGCCCGGATGAGCGCAGCGACATCCGGGTTCAACGCGCAGCTCGTGAGATCCCGGATATCGCTCCGCTCATCCGGGCTACACGACGCAGCCTGCCCATCCGGGGAGTTCCGAAAGCGCCATCGACGCTCCACATTGGGATCACCCCATGGAGCTCTCGATGTCCGATCTGTCCCCCCTCTCCTCGCTCTCGACGGCGCTCGCCGCAACCGTCGCCACGGCCGCCCCCTCGCTGGTCTCGGTCCACTCGCACCGCTCGCGCGCGACGGGCTTCGTCTGGAAGCCGGGCCTGATCATCACGGCCGATGAGGCGCTGGCCGACGAAGGCGACATCATCATTGCCTTCGCCGACGGCACGACGCGCGCCGCCAGCATTGCCGGGCGCGATCACACCACCGACATCGCCCTGCTCCGCTTCGACGGCACAGATGTCGCGCCCATGCCGCTGATGGCCGAAGTGCCGCCGCTCGGCGCGCTGGCGGTCATCGCGGCCGCCGATCAGGGCACGCCGGTGGCCGCGCTCGCGATGGTGTCGAAATCCGCCGGCCCCTGGCGCAGCCTGCGCGGCGGCGATATCGCGGCGCGGATCGAGCTCGACACAAGGCTGCGTCCCAGCTCCGAAGGCGGCCTCGTGCTCGACGCAACGGGACACGCGATCGGCATGGCCGTCCGCGGCCCGCGGCGCACGCTCGTCATTCCAACGGCCACCATCGAGCGGGTGGCCGGCAGGCTCGAAACCCACGGCCGCATCGCCCGCGGCTATCTGGGCGCGGGGCTGCAGCCGGTCAGGCTCGATGACGGTCTCGGCGCCATGGTGATGAGCATCGACAAGAGCGGTCCGGCCGCCGCCGCCGGCCTGCGCCAAGGCGACATCATTACCGCCCTCAACAAGGAGCCGTTCAGGGGCATGCGCGGGCTGATGCGCGAGCTCGGTCCGTACAGCGTCGGTGCCGTGGTCGAGCTGGCGGCACTGCGCGCCGGCGAGCCGGTGCAGGTCGCATTGACGATCGGCGAGCGGCCGGCGTGAGCGCGGACGAGAGCGAGCCGATCACAATCGCGATCGCGGTCGATGATGCCGCGCTGGCCGACCGGCTGGCGGCGCTGCTCGGCGGCGTCGCCGGGCTGAGACTGGCCGCGCCGGACGAGACCGCGGACGTGGCCATCGTCACGCCGCACGGCCGTGACAAACGCAGCCTCGACGAGGGCAGCCTCGACCATGACAAGACCGACGGCCGCGCGATCGACGGGTTTCAACTCACCGCGCGCGAGCGCGACGTACTGGCGCTGATGGCCGAAGGCTGCTCCAACAAGGAAATTGCGCGCAGCCTCGGCATCTCCGTGCACACCGCGAAGTTCCACGTCGGCTCGCTGCTCGACAAGCTCGACGCCACCGGCCGCACGGATGCCGTGGCGCATGCGGCGCGGCGCGGGATCATCGAACTGTGAAAAGCCGCCAGCCGCCGCAGAACGCTTCACGGCCTCCGGCGACCTCGTTCCACACACCGCTCGTCACGTGCGGCAGCAGCAACGAGGCGATGCGAGAGAGTCAGGCACGATGTTCACCCCGCGCGCCTGCCCCATCGGAACCAAGACAAGCTGTTCGTCCGAAACGTCCAGGCGCGAGGTTAGAACGCGACTTTGAGGCCGCCGTTTACGCCGTAGTCGTTGCGGTCGGATCTGGCGAACGTGCTGACCACGCCGAGATTGACGCTGACCTTATCGGTGATCGCCGCGGCCAAGCCGGCCGCCACCTTGCCGTAGGTCGCCGCACGTCCATCGATCGGAGTCAACACCGGCAGCAAGGGTGTCGTCACCTGCGTCGTGATCAGGCTGCGTGCGGAGCTAATGAACTCATGCTCAACGGTCAAGTTCAGGTATGGATTATAGAAGGCTCCGGCCGCGGCGAACGGTGCGCGCAATTGCACGCCGGCGCTTCCGGTCAGGCTCTCCAGACGCTGACGGTTGACCATGTTGGTGAGCAGCATATCGCCGGTTTCGGTATAGCCCGCGATCTGCACATTGCTGTAGGACAGGCCGCCGATCGGCCCCATGCGCACCGCGCCGAGATCCCAGAGATAACCACCGCGCGCGGCGACCGTGAACGTGTCCGCATGCGTCGACCCGCGGATGACATCGATGACGCCCTGACGATCCGTGGAGATCGCGTGACGGCCGTAGGCGAGCAGCGCATCCGCAAACCAATTGGCGCGGTTATAGGCCGCGTAGCCGCCGATCTGGTAGGCGTCGATCTTCTCATGGGCGTTCTGCAGAGCGAGATTGACGTTCGGCTGGGCGTAGCTGAACAGCCCGCCGACCATCAGATCAGGCGAGAGACGATAGTCGAGCCCGATCCATCCCCCGACCGAATTGTAGTTGTAGCTGGACAAGAACTGCTGGGAGTCGCGGCTTCCCCCGGAATAGGCGACGTCACCGTAAACCGACCAGGGGCTCTGCACCGCGGCCGGAGCCGCCAGGGCCGCCTTGGTCGGCATGTCGGCCGCCATCGCGTTCATCGCATCAGCCGCACCACGGACGTTGCGATACGCATCGAGATGCCCGAATATCGAGCCGGCGAAACCGCTCGCGATCGAGGTCGCAACGTCACCCTGCGGCGCCACCGTCAACGGCGCATCGATCTGGTTGGTCTGGTAGCGACCGATCAATGCGAAACCGGCGGTCGTGAAATGCAAGCCGTCATAGGACAGAAACTGGTTCTGTGCCGCCACCGAGCCGCCGACGCAGGACGGCACATCGGTACAGGCTGTGGTGACGTTGGTGAAACCGTAAAAAGACGGATTTGCGACGACTCTCTGCGTCAACGTCGCAAGATCGAAGAAGAAGATACGGACGCCCGAGCGCGCCAGCGGCGCCAGGCTGGCCTGCTCCATCTGCGTCAACGTCGATTGGAAATAGTGGACGTTCGCGTTGCCGGCGCCGGCAGGCAAATAGGACAGATCCCCAACCGACAAGATCGCAATATTGCGTGCGCCGGCCTGGACCATCTGCTGAACGTCCGACAGGATGCTGGCTGTCGTCTGCCGGGCAGCGGTGTTCATCTGATCTTGGGTGATTGTCGGATTGAACAGGATCGGCACGCTGTCATTGCCGCCTGCGGTAGTGATGTCGACGAGGTCTCGTGGGCCGAAACGCCCTCCCGCCGCAAGGAATACTCCGATCTCAGTGCCGGTTCCCGGCAGCACCGGGCCGGTGGACCCGAACAGATTTCCGACATTCGTGCCGCCACTCATGGCGCCCCCGGTGGCGTAGTTGGCGACCGCCGAGGTGGGCAGACCGTAGTGGTATTGCACAACGTCGGCCATCGCCAGCCCTGCGCTGAAGCGGCCGCTCGCAGGAACAGACGACCCGGCCCGCATCTCATTTCCCCAGTCGGCGTAGCTGTCACCGAACACGGTCAGGCGTGTAAACTGTCCTGCCACTCTGGGGCCAAGCCACCCCTGAACGAATGGATTCTGCTGAATATATGCATAAACGTCCGGGCTCGGTGTGATGGCGATCGGCGTATAGGTCTGAGCCGATGCACCAGCCGCGCCACACACGACTCCCGCGGCCGCAATGGAAGCAGCAACGATGCCGCGACAGCCGGCAGAAACGGGCATCCACCCGACTTGCTCCCGGTGCTCGAGCGATTTGCCCGCGGCGCTGCTCGACCGCGCCCGTCCCACAAAATTGAGCATTTTCCTCTCCCCCAACACGAGCGCCGTCGCTTTTGCGGGCGTGCACAGGCCGGAGGTTGAGATGCCCGGCAATTGCGCGAGGCATTGTCCTGCCGATGTCAACGCGCCAATCGGTCGCTCGTTAGAAATGTATGTTCACATCGTGACTTGTTCAGGTCAAGAACAATTGGGGTAGTAGGTAATAGGGTTGAATTGGCCCCGCAGTCGGGCAATGTGTGCGCCTCAAGATTACAACCGCGAATATATTGACCGACCGGCCTCGAGGCACTTTGAGACGCGCATCCAAAACCGGCGACTCGATCGCCAGACCCATGAGGCGACTTCTGACCCAGGAAACCGACGCACGTTCTCGGATCCGCATCGACGGTCTAACAAGCCGTGCCGGCTACCTGATCCGGCAGGCCCAGCTCTGGGTATTCGAGGACTTCAACGCGACGCTCGCCCCACTCGATATTCGCCCCTCACAGTATTCGATACTCGTCGTGATTCGGGACAATCCGGGGTTGTCGCAAATGGCCCTGTCGGAGGTGCTCGGCATCGGCCGCTCGGCGATCATTCCACCGCTTGACGAGTTGCAATCGCGCGGATTGCTCGAACGCTTGCCGACGTCAGACCGGCGCACGCACTCGCTGCATCTCACCGGAGCGGGCATCGCGCTGCTTGAGCAAGCCGAGAGTCTGGTCCAGGAGCACGAGCGTCGGCTGATGGATAAGGTCGGCCCTCAAGGACATCAGCAACTTCTGCAGGTGCTCAAAGTATTCGGGCGAAATCGGTAACGATCCCTCCAAACGCAGAGACCGGGGCGCTACGCCTTCTTCTTCACGTCCTTGACGTTGGAGAACACGATGCCTTCGGCGCGCTCCTTGGTGTAGCCGAGATAGAACTCGTTCTTGGCCAGAAACACCGGGTCGCCATCGACATCGTCGGCGACGCCGGAATTGTTGGCGGCGATGAAGGCCTCGAGCTTCTTCTTGTCATCGCAGGAGATCCAGCGCGCCAGCGAGAACTCGGAGATCTCGAACTCGACGGGCAGCGAATATTCGGCATCGAGCCGTGCCTTGAGCACGTCGAGCTGCAGCGGGCCGACGACGCCGACGAGCGCAGGCGCGCCGTCGCGCGGCCGGAACACCTGCACGACGCCCTCCTCCGACATCTGCTGCAGCGCTTCCTTCAGCTTCTTGGCCTTCATCGCGTCGGTCAGCCTGACGCGGCGGACGATTTCCGGCGCGAAGCTCGGCACGCCGACGAAGGTGAGGTCCTCGCCCTCGGTCAGGGTGTCGCCGATGCGCAACGAGCCATGATTGGGAATGCCGACGACGTCGCCGGCGAAGGCTTCGTCCGCCACCGAGCGGTCCTGGGCGAAGAAGAATTGCGGGCTCGACAGCGGCATGGTCTTGCCGGTGCGCACCAGCTTCGCCTTCATGCCGCGGTTGAGCTTGCCCGAGCACAGCCGTGCGAAGGCGATGCGGTCGCGGTGGTTCGGGTCCATGTTCGCCTGGATCTTGAAGACGAAGGCGCTCATGCGCGGCTCGGCGGCATCGACCTTGCGCAGGTTGGATTCCTGCGCGCGCGGCGACGGCGCATAGCGGCCGAGGCCTTCCAGGAGATCGCCGACGCCGAAATTGCGCAGCGCGCTGCCGAAATAGACCGGCGTCAGATGGCCCTCGCGGAACGCATCCAGCTCGAACGGCTTGCAGGCCTCCCTGACCAGCTCCAGTTCGTCAGTGATCTGGCTCATGTCGAGATTGGCGTTGATCTTGCCGAGCTCGGAGATCTCGATCTGCTGCGCGGCGCCGGTCTTGGCGCCGCCGCCTTCGAGCAGACGCACGCCGCCGTCGCGGATGTCATAGGTGCCGATGAAGTCGCGGCCGCGGCCGACCGGCCAGGTCATCGGCGTGGTGTCGAGCGCCAGCGTCTTCTCGATCTCGTCGAGGAGATCGAAGGTGTCGCGGCTCTCGCGGTCCATCTTGTTGATGAAGGTGATGATCGGGATGTCGCGCAGGCGGCACACCTCGAACAGTTTTCGCGTGCGCGCTTCGATGCCCTTGGCGGCGTCGATCACCATGACGGCGGAGTCGACTGCGGTGAGCGTGCGGTAAGTATCCTCGCTGAAGTCTTCGTGGCCCGGCGTGTCCAAGAGATTGAACACGAGCCCCTCGAACTCAAAGGTCATCACCGAGGTCACGACGGAGATGCCGCGCTCGCGCTCGATCTTCATCCAGTCCGAGCGGGTGTTGCGGCGCTCGCCCTTGGCCTTGACCTGGCCGGCAAGGTTGATGGCGCCGCCGAACAGCAGGAGTTTCTCGGTCAGCGTGGTCTTGCCGGCGTCCGGATGCGAGATGATGGCGAAGGTGCGCCGGCGCGCCACCTCGTCGGACAAGGCGGTGCGGGCGGGCTGTTCGGTCGTGACGGCGGTATCGGACATGAGGCGGCAGGCGTCGTTTCGGGGCCAGAGAGCGGGCGATGTCGTGGGAAACGCGCGGGATCAATGCCGCCGCGCGCCCTCCATATAGGCGTTTTGCACCGCAACTCCAACCGGGGAGTTAACCGGGCGGCCGACGGGATAGCTCCGGCGCTGGCACCCCGCCCGCGGCCGTCCTTCGAGACGCCCGGCTGTGGCGGGCTCCTCAGGACGAGGTCTGAAACGCGCGGCGAGGTCTTCGCGACCAGATTCCCCCTTCAACCGCATGGTGAGGAGCGCCGCCGTTGCGGCGCGTCTCGAACCATGAGCCCCAACGCCCTTAGGAAGGCACTCCCATCCAGTCACCCGTGCCGGAGCACCGACACCAGCCAGAAGGCCAGCGCCGAGACGATGGCGGAGGCCGGAATCGTGAAAATCCAGGCGTAGACGATCGATCCGGCCACGTTCCAGCGCACCGCCGAGGCGCGGCGGGCGGCGCCGACGCCGACGATGGCGCCGGTGATGGTGTGGGTGGTGGAGACGGGCACGCCGAGGAAGGTCGCCAGGAACAGGGTGATGGCGCCGCCGGTCTCGGCGCAGAAGCCCTGCATCGGGTTCAGCTTGGTGATGCGCAGACCCATGGTGCGGACGATCCGCCAGCCGCCCATCAGGGTGCCCAGCGCCATCGCCGCCTGGCACGACAGCACGACCCAGAACGGAACCGTGAAATGCTCGCCGAGATGGCCCTGCGAGTACAACAGCACGGCGATGATGCCCATCGTCTTCTGCGCGTCATTGCCGCCATGGCCGAGCGAGTACAGCGAGGCGGAGGCGAATTGCAGGATGCGGAAGGCGCGGTCGACTGCGAACGGCGTCGAGCGGACCGAGGCCCAGGACACGATCGCGACCAGGATCATCGCCAGGATCAGTCCGACCAGCGGCGACAGCACGATCGCCAGCACTGTCTTCGATAGCCCGCTCCAGACCGTGGCCGAGATGCCGGCCTTGGCCACCCCTGCCCCGACCAGCCCGCCGATCAGCGCGTGCGAGCTCGACGACGGGATTCCGGCGGCCCAGGTCACGAGGTTCCAGACGATGGCCCCGACCAGCGCGGCAAAGATCACCTGCGCGTCGACGATCGCGGGATCGATGATGCCGGTGCCGATGGTCTGGGCGACGTGCAGGCCGAAGACGCCGAAGGCCACGAAATTGAAGAACGCGGCCCAGAACACCGCATATTGCGGCCGGAGCACGCGGGTCGAGACGATGGTCGCGATCGAGTTGGCGGCGTCGTGCAGGCCGTTCAGGAAGTCGAAGGCGAGCGCGACGGCGATGAGGCCGACCAGGATCGGAAGGCCGAGATGAGCGTCCACGGCGCGACCCTACCCTAGACCTGTTCGATCATGATCGAATTGATCTCGTTGGCGACGTCGTCGAAGCGGTCGGCGACCTTCTCCAGATGATCGTAGATCTCCGCGCCGACGATGAAGTCCATGGTGTTGGCGTTGCGGTGCTTGAGGAACAGCTCTTTCAGCCCGATGTCGTGAAGGTCGTCGACGCGGCCCTCGAGCTTGGTCATCTCCTCGGTGATCGCAGTGATCATCGGCACGTTCTGGCCGATCGCCTGCAACAGCGGCAGCGCGCGCCCGATCAGGTTGGCGCAGTCGACCAGCAAGGTGCCCATCTCCCGCATCGTCGGCTCGAACTCCTTGACCTCGAACAGCACCACGGCCTTGGACGTCTGCTGCATCTGGTCGATGGCATCGTCCATCGAGGTGATCAGGTTCTTGATGTCGCCGCGGTCGAACGGGGTGATGAAAGTGCGGCGGACGGCGGTCAGCACTTCGCGGGTGATGTTGTCGGCCTCGTTCTCGAACTGGCTGACCCGCTGGCAATGCACCAGAATGTCGTCGCCGCCCTTGAGCATGTCCTGCAGCGCATGCGCGCCCTGGATCACCACCTTGTTGTGGCGGGCGAACAAATCGAAAAACCGCTCCTCCCGCGGGAGGACGGCACGAAACCAGTTCAGCATGGGACGAGATCCATCGATTCCGAAACGGGCCGGGGCCGGCCCGTCACAGAAGTGTCATACTCCGGATCGCGTCACAGCAGAAGCGGCGGCCGGATCATCCACCGCTTTCTGCCTTTTCGGCGTTACCCCAACAAATCAATGACTTAGAGGGATCGCTTGAACAGATGGGCGATTTCCCCGACCACCCCGCGGCGGAAGGTGAGCACGCAGGCGACGAAGATGACGCCCTGGATGACGGTCACCCACTGCCCGAAGCCGGCCAGATATTGCTGCATGGCGATGATCACGAAGGCGCCGACGACCGGACCGAACACGGTCCCAAGACCGCCGACCAGGGTCATCAGCACGATCTCGCCCGACATCGACCAATGCACGTCGGTGAGCGAGGCGTTCTGGGCCACGAACACCTTCAGCGCGCCGGCAAAGCCGGCGATGGTGCCGGACAGGATATAGGCCAGCAGCTTGTACTGGTCGGTCTTGTAGCCGAGAGAGATCGCGCGCTGCTCGTTCTCGCGGATCGCCTTCAGCACCTCGCCGAACGGCGAGTTGATGGTGCGGAAGATCAGCAGGAAGCCGGCGAGGAAGCCGACCAGCACGACGTAATACAGCGTGGTGGGCTTCGACAGGTCGATGAAGCCGAACAGCCTGCCCTGCGGGATGCCCTGGATGCCGTCCTCGCCATGGGTGAACGGCGTCTGCAGATAGACGAAGTACAGCAGCTGCGACAGCGCCAGGGTGATCATCGAGAAGTAGATGCCCTGGCGGCGGATCGAAATGTAGCCGGTGACAACCGACAGCACGAAGGCGCCGGCGATGCCGGTGAGGATGCCGAGCTCCGGCGGCAGGCCCCAGACCTTCAGCGCATGCGCGCTGCAATAGCCGGCGGTGCCCAGGAACATCGCGTGGCCGAACGACAGCAGCCCGCCATAGCCGATCAGCAGATTGAAGGCGCAGGCCAGCAGCGCAAAGCACAGCGCCTGCATCACGAAGAACGGGTATAGCCCGGTAAACGGCACGATGGCGAGCAGCGCGGCCATGATGACGAACACGATCATCTCGTCGCGCATCGCGCGCGGCGTGATCGGCAGGGTCTCGTCGGTGATCGATGTCATGTCAGGCCGCCCGTCCGGTCAGACCCGTCGGCTTCACCAGGAGCACCAGGACCATCAGAACGAAGACCACGGTGTTGGAAGCCTCGGGATAGAAATATTTGGTCAGTCCCTCGATCACGCCGAGCGCGAAGCCGGTGATGATCGAGCCCATGATCGAGCCCATGCCGCCGATCACGACCACCGCGAACACGACGATGATCAGGTCGGCGCCCATCAGCGGCCGGACCTGGTTGATCGGCGCCGACAACACGCCGGCGAGCGCGGCGAGGCCAACGCCAAGGCCGTAAGTGAGCGTGATCATGCGCGGCACGTTGACGCCGAAGGCGCGCACCAGGGTCGGATTTTCAGTGGCCGCGCGCAGATAGGCGCCAAGCCGCGTGCGCTCGATCAGGAACCAGGTCGCCAGGCACACGATCAGCGAGAACACCACGACCCAGCCGCGATAGATCGGCAGGAACATGAAGCCGAGATTCATGCCGCCGCGCAGCTGATCGGGGATCGCGTAAGGCAGGCCCGAGGAGCCGAAATAGTTCTGGAACAGGCCCTGCACGATCAGCGCGATGCCGAAGGTCAGCAGCAGGCCGTAGAGGTGGTCGAGCCCGGTCAGCCACTGCAGCAGCGTGCGCTCCAGGATCATGCCGAAGATGCCGACGATGATCGGCGCCAGCAGCAGCGCCCACCAATAGTTGATGCCGCCGAGGTTCAGCAGGAAATAGGCGCAGAACGCGCCCATCATGTAGAGCGCGCCATGGGCGAAATTGATGATGTTGAGCATGCCGAAGATGACGGCAAGCCCGAGACTGAGCAGCGCGTAGAACGAGCCGTTGATCAGTCCGACCAGGAGCTGTGCGTAGAGGGCCTGCATCGTCTTGTTCTGTCTTCTCTCGGCGTTTCCTAAAGGACGAGCAGCCCCGGCAGCGGACCGCCGGGGCTGCAGCGGCTCACTTCTTCAACAGGGCGCACGCACTCTTGTCGAGCGGCGTGAAGGCCTGGTCGCCCGGCACCGAGCCGACCAGCTTGTAGAGATCCCACGGCGCCTTGGACTCGGACGGTTTCTTGACCTCGAACAAATAGGCGGTGTGGATGGTGCGGCCATTGGGCTGGATCTCGCCCTTGCCGAACAGCGCATCCTCGGTCGGGATCGACTTCATCTTCTCGACGATCTTGACGCCGTCATGGGGGTTCTCGCCGAGCGCCTCCAGCGCCTTGAAGTAATGCAGGAGGCCCGCATAGACGCCGGCCTGCACCATGGTCGGCGGCGCACCGTTCTTCATCCGCTTGGCAAAGCGCTCCGAGAAGGCGCGGGTCTGGTCGTTCATGTCCCAGTAGAAGGTTTCGGTGAAATTGAGGCCCTGCGCGATGTCGAGCCCGATCGACTTGACGTCGGTCAGGAACAGCAGCAGCGCGGCAAGCTTCTGGCCGCCCTTGGTGATGCCGAACTCGGCCGCCTGCTTGATCGAGTTGGTGGTGTCGCCGCCGGCATTGGCGAGGCCGATGACCTTGGCGCCCGAGGACTGCGCCTGCAGCAGGAAGGACGAGAAGTCGGAGGTGTTGAGCGGGTGCTTGACGCCGCCGATCACCTTGCCGCCATTGGCGGTCACGACCGCCGTGGTGTCGCGCTCCAGCGCCGCGCCGAATGCATAGTCGGCGGTCAGGAAGAACCAACTGGTGCCGCCCGCCTTGACCAGCGCCTGGCCGGTGGTGTGCGCCAGCATGTAGGTGTCATAGGTCCAGTGCACCGTGTTGGGCGAGCACTGCGCATTGGTGAGGTCGGAGGTCGCGGCCCCCGAATTGATGTAGACGCCGTTCTTCTCCTTGACGACGTTGTTGACCGCCAGCGCCACGCCCGAATTCGGCACGTCGACGATGATGTCGACCTTGTCGACGTCGAACCATTGCCGCGCGATCGAGGTGCCGATATCCGGCTTGTTCTGATGGTCGCCGGAGATCACATCGATCTTCCAGCCCTTGCCCGCGAGCCCGGAATCCTCGATGGCCATCTGCGTCGCCAAGGTCGAGCCGGGGCCGCCGAGATCCGAATACAGGCCGGACTGGTCGGACAGCGCGCCGATCTTGACGGTCTTGTCGCCGGCCGAGGCGATGCTGCCCGCCGCGAAGCTGAGCGCCGTTCCCAGCAGCAATGACGCGATGAATCTGTTTTTCATTTCCAACTTTCCAGAATGTTCCAAGAAACGGTCCCAGCGCCGGTCAGACGCCGAGGTAAGTATGAAGCTTGTCCATGTTGGCGGCGAGATCGGCATTGGCGAAACCGTCGATGACCTTGCCGTGCTCGACGACATAATAGCGGTCGGCGACGGTCGAGGCGAAACGGAAGTTCTGCTCGACCAGGAGGATCGTGAACCCCTCCTTCTTCAGCCGCGCGATGGTGTGGCCGATCTGCTGGATGATGACCGGCGCGAGGCCTTCGGTCGGCTCGTCCAGCATCAGGAAGCTCGCGCCGGTGCGCAGGATGCGCGCGATCGCCAGCATCTGCTGCTCGCCTCCCGACAGCTTGGTGCCCTGGCTCTTCAGCCGCTCCTTCAAATTCGGAAACAGCTCGAAGATCTGGTCGAGCGTGAGCCCGCCCGGCCGCACCACCGGCGGCAGCAGCAGGTTCTCGCGGACGTCGAGGCTCGCGAAGATGCCGCGCTCCTCCGGACATAGCGCGATGCCGAGCCGCGCGATTCGGTCCGAAGTCATGCGGATCAGCTGCTGGCCGTTGAACTGCACCGAGCCGGTGCGCTTGCCGATGATCCCCATGATCGACTTCAAGGTCGTGGTCTTGCCGGCGCCGTTGCGCCCGAGCAAGGTGACGACCTCGCCGGCATTCACCGTGAAGTTCATGCCGTGGAGAATGTGGGATTCGCCGTACCAGCTCTCGAGATTTTTCACATCGAGAATGGTGCTGGTGGCAGCCGCCTGCCCTGGCTTTGCAGCCGTCATCACCTCAGGCATGTCCGGCTCCCAGATAGGCTTCCTTGACGCGCTCATCCTTCGCGAGCTCGGAATACGGTCCCTCGGTCAGCACCTGGCCGCGGGTCAGCACCGTGATGGTGTCGGACAGGTTGGCGACGACGCTCAGATTATGCTCGACCATCAGGATCGTGTATTTGGCCGAGATGCGCTTGATCAGCGCGGCGATCTTGTCGATGTCCTCATGGCCCATGCCGGCCATCGGCTCGTCCAGCAGCATCATCTCCGGATCGAGCGCCAGAGTGGTCGCGATCTCCAACGCGCGCTTGCGTCCATACGGCATTTCGACCGCCGGAATATTCGCGAACTCGCTCAGGCCGACATCGTTGAGCAGCTCCAGCGCCCGGGCATTGAAGCGGTTCAGCACGCTCTTGGAGCGCCAGAAGTCGAATGACGAGCCATGCTGGCGTTGCAGGGCGACGCGCACGTTCTCCAGCGCGGTCAGATGTGGAAACACCGCCGAGATCTGGAACGAGCGGACCAGGCCGAGACGCGCCACATCGGCCGGCGCCACGGCCGTAATGTCCTGCCCCTTATAGAGAATCTTGCCCGCTGAAGGGCGCAGGAACTTGGTCAGAAGATTGAAGCACGTGGTCTTGCCGGCCCCGTTGGGACCGATCAGCGCGTGAATGGTGCCCCGGCGTATCTTGAGCGAAACATCGCGAACGGCAAAGAACCCCGCGAATTCCTTCGTCAATCCGTGGGTTTCGAGAATGAACTCTTCAGCCAAACAGAATCCCCCCAGCCGGCGCCGTCGGCGCCCAGCCCTCGCTTCTTCCTGTACGGCGGCTCTGCCGGACGGTTGGACAATTGCTTGCCACCACCCGCGGCCGCTTCGCGCCGGAATATGCCGTCAATCGAGGGAGTTAGGCAAGGCGGAAAGCTGGGCATTGGCGTCGCAACGCCATCCATGCACCTTGCGTTGATACGATTCTCTTCTTCCCGCGGACATAGAATACTATGCCACCATCATGCGCTTCACCGCCAGCGCGTTTGGCGCCGGCCCCGCAGCGCGCGTGGTCATTCGCGATCGCGCCGGCACGGGCTCTTACGGGTTGCCGGCACCGGCCTGCTACTTCGCGCCCTTCACGTCCTTGGCGTAGATCTCCGGCTTGAAGCCGACGATACGGCGGCCACCGAGATCGAGCACCGGCCGCTTGATCATCGATGGCTGCGCCAGCATCAGCGCGATCGCCTTGGCTTCGGTGAGTCCCTCCTTGTCGGCGTCGGGCAATTTCTTGAACGTGGTGCCGGCGCGATTGAGCAACAGCTCCCAACCGACCTCGTCGCTCCAGGTCTTCAACGTCGCCTTGTCGATTCCAGCCGTCTTGTAGTCGTGGAAGTCGTAAGCCACGCCATGATCGTCGAGCCAGGCACGCGCCTTCTTCATCGTGTCGCAGTTCTTGATTCCGTAGATCGTGATGCTCATGGCTTGCGTCCTCAAACAATCGTGTCGCACCGCAACGGATGTCTCATGTTGCGACAATTGGCCCGGCATTTTGCAGTGCGATTCACCGGCTTTTGATGCGGAAAACACGCTTCGTTCCGCGGTCGGAATTCACCCGGACCTTTGCCACGAAACTGTCGGCTCAGCATTACATTTTCTTCGCATCCCCGGCGTATCTGGCGCGCGAACAGGAGACCGCGATGGGCAAGATCATGGTACGTTGCACGCAGACCGGCCGCAGCATCGAGACCGGGATGGAGATGGAGGCCGCACGCTTTCAGCGCATGCCTGTGTTCTTCTCACGCACCTATTGCCCGCACTGCCGCATCCACCATGAATGGTTCGCCGCTCACGCCTGGGTCGAGGACTCGCGCGACCGCGAGCCGTTCGCTCTCGCCTGACCAGATGCAGAATCCCGATACAGAATAACGTATGCCATTTGGACCTGATCGAGCGACGGCGCGATGATCTCTCTCAGTCGTCCTTCGGGTCATTCTTCAGCGGCTTGGTGGAATCTCCCGGCATCAGGCACGGATACAATTCCTGAAACTCGAACTCGGTCGCGCCGGCAGCGCGATCGAGGCGCAGCACCACGTCGAAGCGCTTGCCTGACCAATGGGTCGGCAACTGGTCGGCATTGCTGACCGGCAGGCGCGGCAGGATGTCGGAGATGATCGCCTTGTGCTCCCAGGCGACCAGCACCGTGCCGGCGAGCGGCAACAGCGCGTCGACCAGCGCGGCTTCCTGTCCCTTCGCAAACGATGTGTTCGGCCTGTCGAGGCCGACGCGGGCCGCCAGGTCCAGCACCGTCTCATAGGGTCGCCGGCTCGGTTCCGAGCCGTCCTTGGTGCTGTCGGGATCGGCCGCATAGACCGCCTGCGGCGCAGGATAGGTCGAACCGCCGAGCCCGGCACCGAACAGCGCCGTCCACGCCCCTGCCCGCTCCCAGCCGAAGATCACCAGCGACTTCGAATCCACCTTGCCCTTGTGCGTCAGGCCCGGACCGGTCGCATCGCCATCAGGCTTCTCGGCGTGGCGGATGATCAGAAGCGTGAGCGCGTCCATCGTGTCCTCCGCGGGCAGACTCCATCGTCAGATGCTGGCGGCCGCCAAAGTAACGCACGCGCCAAGGCCCTGCTGTGAACTCGTTCACAGGATGCATCGCGGCGGGCGCCCCTCAACCGGAAGCCTTGCGCTGCGGCGTTGCGGCGCCAGCGCCCGCGGCTGGCATCAGCGGCTGTCCAATCCAGGCGCGGTTGAGCAGCCGCGTGAACGGCGGGCAAGCATTGCCGCGGATGCGCGCCATCGCTTCCTGATAGGGACCGACGGTCCGCAACCGGTCCGGCAGCATTGCGTAGGCCCGTGGCAGCCAGACGCGGGCCCGCGCAGCGCTGCGCCGTTCGCGCTCTCCATGAGGCAGGTCGAACGCGAGCCGCAGCCGCTCGGGCAGCATCTCCGCGGTCAGCGCGGTGAACCAGCGCGGCGGCCCGATCAGAGTCGCCTCGCCGGAGAAGATGCGCCGCGCGATATCGCGCGCGGCCGTGCTGACCGTGAGCGTCTCCGACGCCATCATCCCGGCGGTGTAGGCCTTGAACGCGTCCCAGTCGCGCGGCAGCATGTCGTGCGGAATCCCGAACAGGCGCGCGAAGCGCATCGCCTCACGCCAATATTGCTCGCGCTCGGCCGCCGCGAGCGGTGGACACAGCAGGCCGTAGGACATCATCGCGGTCTCGACCAGCGTGGCATGGACCCAGCGCAGCGCCTCGACATCGTTGGCACGATAGCGCGACCCCGCCGCGAACGGTCCAACCGTCTCCGGCATCACGCCGTCGACGGCGGCATGACGCCGATACAGCCGGCGCGCCACCGCGACCGCCTGCGCGCGCGTGCCGAACACCATCGTGTAGACGATGCTGAAGGTGCGGTGAAAACGGCCCAGCGGATCGGCGAACACTTTCGACTGCTCGGCGATTCCGGCCGCCACCCAGGGATGGGCGAGCTGCAGCAGCAGCGCCCGCCCGGCGCCGAGAAACAGCGCCGCCTCGCGATGAACGCGCCACATCACGCTGTCCGGGCCGAGCACGCCGTCGCCCGCCAGGGCGGGCGCCGACATCACCTCGTCCAGGCGATTTTCGAAATCGGCTTCGCTGACGATCACGGCCGCTTCGGGATCTCCAGCCCGCGTTGCACCGCCGGCCGTGCCAGGCCGCGCTCCAGCCAGGCCGGCACGTGCGTCAGCTCGTCGAACGCCACCAACTCGCGCGCGCCATAAAAGCCGATCAGATTGCGCACCCAGCCGAGCGTCGCAATGTCGGCGATGGTGTAGTCGGCGTCCATGATCCATTGCCGGCCATCGAGCCGGGCCTCGAGCACGCCGAGCAGCCGCTTGCTCTCGGCGACATAGCGCTGCAGCGGGCGCTTGTCCTCGTACTCACGGCCGGCGAATTTGTGGAAGAAGCCGAGCTGGCCGAACATCGGCCCGATGCCACCCATCTGGAAATGCAGCCATTGCAGGGTCTGCCAGCGCCGCGCCGGATCGGCGGGAAGGAATTGTCCGGTCTTCTCGGCCAGGTACTGCAGGATTGCGCCGGACTCGAACAGGCCGAGGGGCTTGTCGCCGGGGCCATTGGGATCGATGATCGCCGGAATCTTGCCGTTCGGATTGAGCGAGAGAAATTCGGGGGTCTTCTGGTGGTCCTTGCCGAAATCGATCGCATGCGGCTCATAAGGTAGACCCGTCTCCTCCAGCATGATCGAGACCTTCACGCCATTCGGCGTCGGCAGTGAATAGAGCTGGATGCGGTCGGAATGCTGCGCCGGCCAGCGCTTGGTGATCGGGAAGCTGGAAAGATCGGACATTGTGGCTGTGCTCGCGCTGACATCGGTTGCATCAATCTAAGGCCGGACGCCCCTGCTGCAAGGCATGATGCGGAACCGCCGTTGCGCGCCGGTCTTATGATGCTGTCATGTGCGGAGACTCGGCGTGCCCAGTGCAACCTACCAGATGATCATGCAGGCGATGCGCACGCGCCAGCAGGTCCTGTGCATGTATCGGGGTTTCGCCCGCGCGCTGTGCCCGATCATCCTCGGCCATAGCGGCGGGCGCGAGCGCGTGCTCGGGTTCCAGTTCGCCGGCGGCGCGAGCCGCGGCCTGCCACCGGGCGGCCAATGGAAATGTTTCGACATCAGCGGCATGAGCGAGGTCGAGCTGCGCGAGGGACGCTGGCATTCGGGGCGCAGCCATTCCCAGCCGCAATATTGCGTGGCCGATGTCGAACTCGACGTCAATCCGGACAGCCCTTACGTGCCGCGGCCGCCGATCGGCAACAACGGACGGCGAAGTCGATAAGTGCTATTGCGGCTCGCGCAGGCGCACGCGCAGCAACGCCGGCAGCTTCGAGGTCGCTTCATGCTGCGCCAGCTTTGCCGCGACGCGGCGCATCAGCGCCGAGGCGCCCTGCTTCGCGAGCACCTTCATGCCGCGGGCGCTGAAATCCACCACCACCTCGTGATGACGCATGCCCTTGCCGCCCTTGACCAGGCCAAGGTCGCGCACCAGGCAATAATGCCCGTCGCTCATGCGTGCCAATCGGGTGTTCTCGAACATGTCACGAAGCAATGCATCGAGTCGCAAATCCGTCAAGATTGACAGGAACGACTCATGAACTCAGCACCTGCGACACCGGCCGCCGCGGCGCAAAGGGCAGCGCCGGACCATAGCCGAAGCGCAGCACAAGATCCGGCCGCCGGGTGGTTCCGACCACGCGCGCCAGCTCGGGCCGCAACGACGCCACCTCGACCGGCTGGTTGATGAACGCAAGCTTGAGCCCGAGCCGCGTCGCTTTGAGCGCGAAGCGCTGGCAGGCCTGCCCCACCCTGATCCAATGCGACGGATCGGCCCGCTCGGCCGCGAACACGACAAGTCCCGCGGAGGACGCGATCTGGCGGGCATATTTGTCGTTCTCGGCCGCGGCATCGAACAGGCGGTCGAAGGCAACGCCCCCAAGCGCAGTCGGCAAGGACGGGTTGCCGCTCGCCGCAGCGAACAGACCGTCGCCGGTCATCATCGCGCTGTGCGGATTGAAGCGGATCCAACGCTTGAGCTCACGCATGAACGCGACATCGCGCATCTGCGTGTCATTGCCGGCCACGACGAGATCGCGGATGGCGGCGATACGGGCGGAATCGGTGACCAGAGCGAGATCGACGCCAGGCATTGCTGCAGCGCTCTGCAGCGCGGAGAGATCGCTGGACGGCACCGCGCGGCCGTCATACGCGGTCCGCGTCGACTGCCGGCGCACGATCGCCGCAAGCAGCCGATCCTCATGGGGCACGCCCTTGACGAAATCGTAGCGGATCGTCTGGCCGTCGATCGCAAGCTCGCCTTGATATCCAGCCGCCGCGGCGGCGATCGCGAGATTGGCGGCGGCGCAGCCCAGGCTGACAAACAAATGATGGTCGTCGGGATCGACCGCCGGCGTCCGCCGCGACACATCGGGCCCGATCTCGATCGCATCGCGGCTCACGCGAAAGCGCCAGGGCTGCGTGTTGTGACTGTTCGCTGCGAGCGTCGCATAGCGGATCACGTCAGCAATGTCGGACGACAGCGGCGCGCGCAGCCGCGCGCTGTAGTCGTTATAAGAACTCATCGTTCCCGTCGCCGCGCGCCATGCGCCGGTGCCGCACGCCGCGGCCGCAAGGGCGCCGCCCGCTCCTAACAAGATCTGCCGTCGGTTCATCGAACGCGCTCGCGAATTCGCCGCAATGTGACCTGGGATCACGATAGCGGCGACCTGCGCCGGCGCGTTGTTGCAGATCAACATCTGCAACAACCAACTCATAGATAGCTCGATCGCTGTTGACAGCAACATCAAAGCCGCGTATGTCCCGCGGCCTCGCGAGCGATTGCGCCCGCGACAAACATGAGCATGACGATGTCCTTCGGCTATGAACATAAGATTTGCACCGCCAACGGCTTTGCGCCGGTGGATGGCGCACGCCATGCTCGGGGGAGCGGTCTTGCTTGAAGCAGGATCCATGAAGTCCGCATCACACGGACCCTCCCGAGCCAGCCGCTCCGGAGGGCTTTTTATTGCCCTCACGCGAGTTGGCTGCACGGCGAACAGCAACGGAAGTGCCGGCGATCTGCCGGAACGGGAGACCCGGATCCCGGGGCTCGCGCAGGTGATGCGCGGCCTAAGCGCGCGGGGCCTGTCGGAGGGAACGAGGCGTCGAGCCGGACACCGATGACAGAGCGAGCTTGCTTGAGAGCTCGCACCACGCGGCGCCCTGTGGCGCCGCAGACAAGTGATTTCAATTCCCGGCCGTTCGCGGCCGGGAGCTGCTGGTGGTGAAGATCGCGGATCCTTCGCGCCAATGCGGCCACGCGCCGCCTTCGATCGATCGTACCGTGGAATCCGTCAAGCGAGACGGGTGAGTCGCGGGTTGCGGTGAGGCCTCGCGCCAAGCCTGCGTTTCGATCGTCGTATTGCCGTGATTGCCCGTTCCCCAGCATGCCATCTATCGTCGCCCGGCCACGGCCGGGCGGCCAAGGCGGTGGTGAAGATGTCTGTTACTTCGTTGAAACCGAGCGCCCGAACAGGGCAGCAACAGCATCGCCGATTCCCCGCCGACGTCATCCACGAACCGTGGTGAAGATGACTGTTACTTCGCCTTTCACGCGAGAGGTCGCGGGTTCGAATCCCGCCCGGTGTTCTGCCGGTAGCTCAGAGGACAGAGCGCTTTCCGGTCCATTCTCGGTGGACCGGATCTCAGTCGTCGTCCGTTCCCGGCTCGTGGTCGATATCAAACGGTGATCGTTTTCGAACGATCACGTCGTTACGGTGCAGATGTTTGCTGCGCCAGCTCATCCACGCGCCGTGGTGAGGAGTGCTGATACTTCGACTGTTAATCGAGAGGTCGTGGGTTCGAGTCCCACCCGGCGTTCCATGCGCCGGTAGCTCAGTGGCAGAGCACTATCTGCTCCACGCAAATGGAGCGGAGCTCAGCATTCGCCCGTTCCCGGCGCGCGGTCCCTGCAACGCGTGATCTCCAAACCGACCACGCGGAGCCGGCCGGTCCTCCGGCCATTCCATCCATCATCAACCCAACCCGAGGAGGCCATCATGGTCAGGCTCAACACGTTCCTGCGCGCCTTCACCCATGAGGGTGCGCCGTCCCGACAGCTCGCGCCTGTGCAGGCGCTGCAGCGCACGCTGATGAGCTGTCTGTTGTGGGAGGACCAGTTCTACGAGGACGGGGTCGCGATCGCCGACCGGATCAAGGCGCTGGTCCCGCTGGTCGCACCGCGCGAGGTCGCTCAGCTCGCGGTGCGTGCGCGCGAAGAGATGAAGCTGCGGCACGCGCCGCTGCTCGTCGCCCGCGAGATGGCGAGGCTGCCGTCGCACCGCGCGCTGGTGGCCGAGACGCTGGCGCGCATCATCCAGCGGCCGGACGAGATGACGGAGCTGCTGGCGATCTACTGGGCGGACTCGCTGGGGCCGCAGCAGCAGCGCAAGCGGCAGCCGGTGTCGGCACAGGTCAAGAAGGGGCTGGCGAAGGCGTTCGGCAAGTTCGACGCCTATCAGCTCGCGAAGTATGACCGCGAGGGGCCGGTGCGGCTCCGCGACGTCCTGTTCCTGGTTCACGCCAGGCCGAAGGACGCCGCCCAGGAGGCGGTGTGGAAGCAGCTCGTCGATGGCGAGCTACCCTCGCCCGATACCTGGGAGGTGGCGCTGTCGGCCGGCGCGGACAAGCGTGCGAGCTTCGAGCGGCTGCTCGACGAGAAGCGGCTCGGAGCGCTGGCGTTGCTGCGCAACCTGCGTCTGATGCAACAGGCCGGCGTGCCGCGCGCGACGATCGCGGATGCGATCGCGGCGATGCGGACGGACCGGGTCCTGCCGTATCGGTTCATCACGGCGGCGCGGCATGCGCCGGACTTCGAGCCCGAGCTCGAGGCCGCGATGCTGCGGTCGATCAAGGGTCATGCGCGGCTTCCGGGCCGCACGCGACTGCTGATCGACGTGTCCGGTTCGATGTTCGCGGCGCTGTCCGCGAAGTCGGAGATGACGCGCGCCGATGCGGCGTGCGGGCTGGCGGTGCTGGCCCGCGAGGTCTGCGACGAGGTCGAGATCTTCACGTTCAGCGACGCTGTCGTGAAGGTGCCGCCGCGCCGTGGCTTCGCGCTGCGCGATGCGATCCTCGGATCGCAGCCGCATTCCGGGACCTATCTCGGCCGGGCGGTCCAGGAGGTCGACCGCAAGGGAGACCGCCTGATCGTCTTCACCGACGAGCAGAGCCACGATCCGGTGCCGTCGCCACGGGCGCGCGGGACCATGGTGAACGTGGCGTCGTACCAGCACGGGGTCGGTTACGGACCTTGGACGCGGGTCGACGGCTTCTCCGAGGCGGTGATCGCGTGGATTGCCGCGCAGGAGGAGACGCTGCGCGGGGCGACCCTGCACTGACGACAACCGACCCGGACGCGTCACAGACGCGCCCGGGTCTTTCCTCAACAAGCGCTTAGTTGGATGGGCCGCCCTGCGGAGCCTACTTCAACGCTGAGGGCGGCGTTCGCGCAAACGCGTCCGCGGCCTCCAGTTGCAGGCGATCCGGCGTATCGACATAGCGCGGCGAGTAGTGGAACGTGGTGAGCCGGCGCACGCCGGCCTCGCGCGCCAGACGTCCGGCCTGCGTTGCGGTCAAATGGCGGCGTTCACGCGCGATGGCAGCGTCAGCGTCGGCGAACGCACTCTCGATGAACAGATGATCCGCATTGCGCGCCAGAGCGACAATGGCGGCGGCGTTGTCGGGGGTGTACGCGGTGTCCGTGACATAGGCGACGCGCTGCCCCGGGCCGCTGCGAAGAACGTGCTCGCGCAGCCGTCCGAGGCTCTCGAAGCGACCATTGCCGACCTCGATCGGGGTGCCATCGCCCTCACCGCGCCGCGCCGCGCTTTTGGCCGTATTAAGCCAGGGACCGACCTCGAGGCCGAGCGATGCCAGCCCTTCGGTCCAGACATTGATCCGCATCGCCTCCTGCAGAGCAAAGCCGAGCGAAGAAATATTGTGCTCGAGGGCGCGGGCCTCGATCGTCAGTTCGCCATCGTCGAACACGACGCCCTTCGGCAGCGACGCGCGCTGCGCGGCTTCGCCACGAAAGGCGTCGCGGGCGCGAAACACCTTGCGATCGGCAAGGCATTCGGCCGCGAACTCGCTGACATCGACAACGAAATCGGGCGAGCTTTCCCCGAGCAGGTTCCACTCATAGGCCGCAAGCTTCGCAGCAATGCCGTCGATCATGCCCGCCGGTCCGACCACGCGCAATGCCCCGGGACGCCCGAGATGCACGCGCAGCAACCGGTCGAAGCCGCAGAAATGGTCGAGGTGGCGGTGGCTGACAAAGACGTCGGCGACACGAAGCAGCTCGCGATGCGATAGAGGCACAAGATCGCCGCAGTCGAACAGCATGGCCCTGCGGCCGAAGCGAAAATCAAGATAGACGCCGGGATCCCCGAACACGTCGTTGATCAGGCGCGGCTGCACCAACGCGCTCATCGCCCCCTGCCCTGTCGTGTCATACGGGCCAATGCTCCTCGCGCGCTCCCCGGCGCAGATGCGGCCGGCGATGTCCGGGCTTCAGGCCATCCAGATCTTCGATCGACATCACGCACAATCCCCAGAGACGTGGGGATATGCCAGATTTTTGCCGATCGACAAACCCGACGCAGCGACAATGCGTCATCGCGGCTGCGCCGCGGCCGACCGCATCACTGCGACCCGACCCGCCGCGCGCCCTGCTCCTTCAAGATCGCCTCCACCACCTCCGGATCGTCAGCGTGACAATCGACGGACACCTCGATCTCGCCTTCGAGCTCGGGCTTGCCGCTTTTACCGACGCCAGGATGGCCGCTATGGACGTCGGCGCCGGCGGCGCGCGATCCGGCGCTGTTGGCGGCGCCCGATGCCTGGACGAAGACGTCGGTGCGGGCGATGCCATGGTCCTGTACCAGATGCTCGACGGCAAGCTCGGCCTCGCGGCGCGTGGCGAAATGGCCGGTGATCGTGCGTTCCATAGATCGCTCCTGACAAGGGTCGGGCCGTCCCGGCCTGCTCAGGTCCGAACGCGCGGCACGGGGTAGCCGTTCCAGCTCTCAAGCGGCGGCCTTATTCCGCGCGCGACAATCCTCGCGAGGCTGAGCCTGCGCGTCAGTCACGGTGCTCGGCCGGCCCGACCAAGCCCGGGGCCGACCAACGCATCAGGCAATGGCAGCGCGGGACATCCCGCGTGATCACTTGCCGTCGTCGAGATGAACCAGCACCGCGGCATTGGCGATGATGATGGCGTCACTGCCCGCTTCGGCCGGAATCTCCAGCCCGCCCTTCACGGCGGTCACCGTCACCGTGCCATAGGGCAGCTCCTTGGCGACCGCCGCAGTATCGACGGCCTCGGGATTTGGCACGCCGATCGTGACATCGACGAGCATGTCCTGCGGCGTCTTGCCGACCATGCGGAAGAAGCCGAGGCTGGAATGGCGGATCGCATCCGACACCGCGCGCTTCGCAGCCTTGGTGGCGTCACGGCCATGGACGTCGACGCCCATGCCCATCTCGGTGATACAGCGAATACGCGCCATGTCGGAGTTCCCTCGTTCGCTCAGCCTGTGCAGCGTGCGACCTTAGCGCGCGCCGCAGCGGGCGCAACCTGTTGCGGATCGACGCGAGGTCGCGGCAAAAAGGTCATCAAATATCGGCATAGGTCGTGCATGATGCGGCCCTGAATGACCGCGAAATGCTTGCGGAGCAGGATCCATGGGTTTTTCACACAGCCTGGGCGGCACGACCTATCGCTTCGACGATCTCAGGACGCTGCTGGCCAAGGCGACGCCGCCACGTTCGGGCGACGTGCTCGCCGGCCTCGCCGCGCAGGATGCGGCCGAGCGCGTCGCCGCGCGCATGGCGCTCGCCGACCTGCCGCTGCGCCACTTCCTCGACGAGGCCGTCATCCCCTATGAGAGCGACGAGGTGACGCGGCTGATCGTCGATCAGCATGACGGCAGCGCCTTTGCCGAGATCGCGAGCCTGACCGTCGGAGCGTTCCGCGAATGGCTGCTGTCGGATGCGACCGATGCCCGGAGGCTTTCGGCGGTGTCGCCGGGCCTGACGCCGGAGATGGTCGCCGCGGTCTGCAAGATCATGCGGCTGCAGGATCTCGTCACCGTCGCCGCCAAATGCGAGGTGGTGACGCGCTTCCGCTGCACCATCGGCCTGCCCGGCCGGATGTCGACGCGGCTGCAGCCCAACCATCCGCTTGACGATCCCAAGGGCGTCGCGGCCTCGATCCTCGACGGGCTGATGTATGGCGTCGGCGACGCCACCATCGGCATCAATCCGGCGAGCGATGATCTCGACACGATGCTGCGGTTGCTCGACATGATCGAGACCCTGCGGCTCGCCTCGCACGCGCCGATCCAGTCCTGCGTGCTCGCCCATGTCACCACCGCCCTCAAGGCCATCGAACGCCGCGCGCCGGTCGATCTCGTGTTCCAGTCGCTGGCCGGCACCGAGGAAGCCAATCGCGGCTTCGGCATCACGCTGGCGCTGCTCGACGAGGCGCTCGATGCGGCCGAAAGCCTGGCGCGCGGTCCTGCCGGCGCCAACCTGATGTATTTCGAGACCGGACAAGGCAGCGAGCTGTCCTCATCAGGACATTGCGGCGTCGATCAGCAGACCCTGGAGGCACGCTGTTACGCGGTGGCGCGGCGCTACCGGCCGCTGCTGGTCAACACCGTGGTCGGCTTCATCGGGCCGGAATATCTCTATGACGGCAAGCAGATCATGCGGGCGGGGCTGGAGGATCATTTCTGCGGCAAGCTGCTCGGCCTGCCGATGGGCTGCGACGTCTGCTACACCAACCACGCCGAAGCCGACCAGGACGACATGGACGCGCTGCTGACCCTGCTCGGCGTCGCCGGCTGCACCTACATCATGGGCGTGCCCGGCGCCGACGACATCATGCTGAACTACCAGAGCACCTCGTTTCACGACGCGCTCTACATCCGAAAGGTGCTGGGCAAACGCGCCGCGCCGGAGTTCGAGGCCTGGCTGGCGGCCACCGGCATCAGCGACGGCAAGGGCGAACTGCGCTTCGATCCGGCCCGGCTGATGCCGTCGCTGCCGCTGCTGGGAGCCGAAGGGTGAGCGAGACAGACGATCAGGCGCCGGCCACGTCGTCATCCGACGATTGGAGCTGGCTGTCGCGCTACACCGCGGCGCGGATCGCGCTGGGCCGTTGCGGGCCGGGACTGCCGACCTCGGCCCATCTCGGCTTCCAGGCCGCGCATGCCGAAGCGCGCGATGCGGTGCTGAAGCCGTTCGATGCCGCCGGCTGCGCCGCCGACGTCACCGCGCGCGGCTGGCCGGCGATTGTCGTGCGCAGCCGCGCTGCCGACCGCGCCACCTACCTGCAGCGCCCCGATGCCGGTCGCCTGCTGGCGCCGGACTCGGAAGCGCTGCTGTCGGAGCCCCGCGCGCCGGCCGACATCGCGCTGGTCGTGGCCGATGGACTGAGCAGCCGCGCCGTGCAGGTCAATGCTCTGCCTGTGCTCGATACGTTGATGCCACTGCTCGCCGCGACCGGGCGGCGGCTGTCGCCCATCATCGTCGCCTCACAAGGCCGTGTCGCGCTAGCCGATCATGTCGGCGAGCTGTTTGATGCCTCGGCCTCGATCATCCTGATCGGCGAACGTCCGGGCCTGAGCGCGGCGGATTCGCTCGGCCTCTATCTCACCTGGATGCCGCGCCGCGGCCGCGTCGATTCCGAGCGCAACTGCATCTCCAATGTCCGGCACGGCGGGCTCGCGCCGGAGGACGCGGCCAAGCAGGCCGCCGAGCTGATCGCGCGGATGTTCCGGCATCGTGCCGCCGGCGTCCGCCTCGCCCGCCTGCCGCAGCTCCCCGCGCCGGACGGATCGTGACGCCGGCGCGTCGCGCAACAATCACACCGCGCAATAGCGATCCTGGATGTCCTTGTCGGCCAACAAAGCGGCGGCGCTGCTCTCATGCACGACCTCGCCCTGGTCGATGATCACGGCGCGGTCGGCGAGCCGCAGCGCCCATTCGACATTCTGCTCGACCAGCAGCAAGGTCTTGCCCTGGTCGCGCAGGCGACGAAACAGCACACCCATCTCTTCGACCAGCACCGGCATGATGCCTTCCGACGGCTCGTCGAGCAGCACCATGCGCGGCCGCGCGATCAAGGCCCGGGCGATCGCCAGCATCTGCTGCTCGCCGCCCGACAAGGTCACGCCCTCCTGATCGAGCCGCTCGCGCAGCCGCGGAAAGGTCTCGGCGATCTCCGCAAACGCCGCGCGCTCCTCGATGTCCGCCTTGGCCGCCACCAGCCCGAGCCGCAGGTTCTCGCGCACCGACAATCCGGGCACGATGCGGCGCTCCTCCGGCACATAAGCGAGGCCAAGGTGGAAGCGCCGATGCGCGGCCAGCGGCAGCAGGTCCACGCCCGCGAAACGCACCTGCCCCGCGGCGCGCGGCATCAGTCCCATGATGGTGCGCAAGGTCGTGGTCTTGCCGGCGCCGTTGCGCCCGACCAGCGCAACCACCTCGCCCGCGTTGACGCGCAGCGAGATACCGTGCAGCACGTGGCTCGCGCCATACCAGGCCTGGACGCCGTCGAGTTCGAGCAATGCGGTCTCAGCCATAGCCTTCACTCTGTCCCAGATAGACCCGGCGCACGTCGGGATTGCTCCTGATGTCGTCCGGCCGGCCGTCGGCGAGCAGCCGGCCGTGGTGCAGCACCAGCACGCGCTGGCTCAGCCCCAGCACCATCTTCATCTTGTGCTCGACCAGCAGCACGGTGCGCCGCTCGGCCAGCCGCTCGAGCAGCGCGACCATGTCCTTGGTCTCCTCGGGCCCCATGCCGGCGGTCGGCTCATCCAGCAGCAACAGCTCCGGCTCGGAGACCAGCGCGATCGCGATCTCCAGCGCACGCTGCTGGCCGTGGGCAAGGAATTTGGCCTGCTGGCCGCGCTTGCCGATCAGCCCGACTGCCGTCAGCGCCGCATCGGCGCGCTCGCTCAGCTCGACAAGGTCGGCGCGCCTGCGCCAGATGTCATAGCTGACGCTCATCGCCTGCGCGGCGACCCGGACATTCTCGTGCACCGACAGGTCGGGGAAGATGTTGGTGATCTGGTAGGAGCGCGAGATGCCGCGATGCACGAAGCGGTGCTGCGGCAGGCCATTCAGCGCCTGCCCCTTGAAGCGCAGCGTGCCCGTGCTCGGCGACAGCGTGCCGGACAGAATGTTGAAGAACGTGCTCTTGCCGGCGCCGTTCGGGCCGATGATCGAGGTCAGTTCGCCTGCCGCGAAAGAGACGGTAATGCCTTCGAGGGCTGTGAAGCCGCCGAAGCGACGGCCGATGCCGTCGGCGCGCAACAGCTCGGTGCTCATCGCCGCTCCCTCGCCGCCGGCAGCAGGTCCAGCAACGTGCCCCAGATGCCCTTCGGCAGGAACAGAACGAAGCCGACAAAGATCGCGCCGACGACGATCTGCCAATGCGGCGTCCAGATCGAGACGACGTCTTCCAGGATCAGGAACACCGCGGCGCCGATGAACGGCCCGAAGAAGCTGCGGGCGCCGCCGAGCAGCACCATCATCACGATCATGCCGGATGTCTGATAATGCAGGATGTCGAGCGGCACGATCGACAGGTGCAATGCCGACATGCAGCCGCCGATCGCGGAGATCGCGCCCGACAGCATGAACACGATCAGCTTGCAGCGTTCGACGTCGTAGCCGCACGCCCGTGCGCGCTGCTCATTCTCCCGGATCGCCTCGATCACCGCGCCGAACGGCGAATTGAGAATGCGCGACTGGGCCCAGATCGCCAGCGCCGCAAACGCCATCAGGACGTAATATTTGTTGACCGGATCGAGAAAATTGATCTGCAGGCCGAGCAGATTGACGTGATCGACGGTGAAGCCGCGCAGCCCGTTCTCGCCCCCCGTCCATGACGACGCCTGCAAGGCGACGTAATAGACCAGCTGCGCCAACGCCAGCGTCACCATCGAGAAATAGATGCCACGGGTCCGCGTTGAGATGGTGCCGATCGCGGCGGCGAGCACGGTGCTGGCCGCAATCGCCAACGGCACCGCGGCGAACCACGGCAGTCCGAAGCGGCCGATGGCGATGCCAGTGAGATACGCGCCCGTTCCGAAGAAGGCGGCATGACCGAACGACAGCAGCCCGGTATAGCCGAACAGGAGATTATACCCCATCACCACGACGCCATAGATCAGCACGTTCACGGCCAGCGCCTTCGACGGCAGCAGCCAGGGCAACAGGGCCAGCGCCACCAGCGACACCAGGACGCGATGATCGGCGATCGCCGCCATGACGCGCTGCGCCTGCGGAAGCGCCGGTGCCGCGCCGCTCGACTGCATCGCCATCACGCTCTCCCCTTGAGGCCGAACAGGCCCTGCGGCCGGACCAGCAGCACCGCCGCCATCAGCGCGAACATCACGATGGTCGCCATTTCCGGCGCGAACAGCGCCACCATGCTGATGCAGACGCCGACCATCAGCCCCGCGACCACCGCGCCGACGATCGAACCGAGGCCGCCGATCACCGTGACGACGAAGGCCTCCGCGAGCACCAGCGTTCCCATTTCCGGATTGACGCTGCGCATCGGCCCCGCCAGGACCCCGCCCAGCGCCGCCAGGCCGACGCCGAGGCCGAAGATCGCGAGCCAGACCCTGCCGATGTCGACGCCGAGCACGCGCATGATCTGCGGATCGCGGGCGCCGGCCCGCACGATCAGGCCAACCCGGGTTTTCTCCAGCATCAGCCACAGCGCCAGCAGCACGACGGCCACCAAGGCGATCACGAACAGCCGGTACTTCGGAAAGAAGCCGAAGCCGAGATCGACGACGCCGATCAGTTGCGACGGCGTCGGAAACGGAATGCCGTCGCTGCCGAACACGATGCGCACGCCCTCGACCAGGATGTAGCTGAGCCCGAAGGTCAGCAGCAAGGGATCATCGACCGACCGGCCATAGAGGCGCCGGACCAGGACGCGCTCGATCAGCATGCCGAAGGCGCCGACCAGCAGCGGCGCGAGCAGCAGCCCCCACCAGAAACTGCCGGTCAGCGACGCCAGATAGAGCCCGGCATAGGCGCCGATCATGAACAGCGCGCCATGGGCGAAATTGACCACGCCCAGCATGCCGAACACGATGGTCAGGCCGAGCGCCGTGATCACCAGCACCGCCCCAAGGGCGATGCCGGAGAACAGCTGCATGATGATCAGGGAGAGATCCATGCGGTCCGGATCAGGTCGCGTGGCCGAGTTCGCTGCAGCTGCGCAGCATCTCGTCGGCGCCGGGATCGCTGGCCACGATCGCGAACAGGTCGCTGTCATTGGCCATGGCCGACTTCTTCTTCGATTCCAGCACAAGCACCGACTGCACCGATTGGTGGTCGCATTTGCGGTAATGCTGCGGGCCCTTGGTCAGGTCATATTGCAGGGCCTCCAGCCCCGCGACGACCTTGTCGGTCTCGGTGCCGCCGGCCGCCTGCATCGCCATCAGCAGCGAGCCGACACCCGAATAGCCATAGGCGCCGTAATCCGTCGGGATGGCACCGCCATTGGCGGCGCGGAACGCCGCGTTGAATTCGGCCGCGGTCTTGTTCTGGGTCTCGAGTCCCCAATAATAATTGGCGCCGCCGACCACGCCCTCGAACACGTCGGGCCCGACCGCGAGACGCTGGTTGTGCAGGATCACTGGCACGACGATCTTCATCTGCTGCTTGATGCCGAAATCGACCGCCTGCTTGATCGCATTGGCCTGGTCGCGGCCGAAATTGCTGATGCACAGCACATCCGGGCGCAGCGACATCAGCCGCGGCATGAAGGTCGAATAGTCCGCCGCGCCGAACGGGTGCAGGATCTCGCCGACGGTGTCGGCCCCGATCGCCGCCTGCGCCCGCTTGAAGCCGCGCAGCATCTCGTGGCCATAGGCATAGTCGGCGACGAGATGCGCGACCTTCATGCCCTTCTTCAAGGTCTGCCGCGCCACGGCCGCCGTCGTCATGTGCGGATTGAGCGCCTCGTGGAACGTGAACTTGCTGAAATCCTTGGCCTCGTTGATCGTATCGGACTGACTGATCGACACGTAGATGACGCCACGCGCGCGGGTCACCTCGTTGACCGCGAGCTGCACCGCGCTGGAGAGCGCGCCGACCACCGCATGCACCTTGTCCTTTTCGATCAGCTCCAGGGTGCGCGTCGCCGCCTCGCCCGCATTGAGCTTGTCGTCGCGCACCAGCAGCTCGACCTTGCGCCCGGCGATGCCGCCCTTGTCGTTGACCAGCTTGACCGCGAGCTCGGCGCATTTGACCTGGTCGCGCGCCTCGGCCGCGAACGGGCCGGTCAGCGGCGTCGGAAAGCCGATGCGGATGGTGTCGTCGGCGGCGCGACCGAGCCGCGGCATCGCCAGCGTGGCAATGCCGGCCGATGCTCCCAGCAGCGCGTTGCGCCGGGATATGCCGCCTGGTCCTGGCCTGTTGTAGCTTGGCATGATGTCCTCCCTCGACCTGTCTTGTTAGTAGCGATTGAGCGCTTTCAATATGCGGGCCGGCGTGATCGGAATCGTGTTGATCGACGCGCCGAACGGCGTCAGCGCGTCGTTGACGGCATTGAGCACGCAGGCCGACGCCGCCGCCGTCCCGGCCTCGCCGCAGCCCTTGGCGCCCAGGATGGTATCGGCCGTCGGCGTCTCGACATGGTCGATGACGATATCGGGCATCTCCATCGCCATGGGCACGAGATAATCGGCCAGCGATCCGTTCAGCAGCTGGCCGGTCTCACCGTAGCGGCATTCCTCGAACAGCGCAGCGCCGAGACCCTGGACCACGCCGCCACGCAGCTGCTCGTCGACCAGCATGGGATTGATGATACGCCCGCAATCCTCGACGACATAGTGCTTCAGCAGCTTGACGAAGCCGGTGTCGACGTCGACCTCGAGAGAGCAGCCCTGGATGCCGTTGGTGAACGCGAAGGGATAGCCCTGCGGCGCGAAGTGGTGGCTGACGGTCAGCTGCGCCTGCGTCCCCGGTGGCAGCGTGTCGGAGCGGAAATAGGCGATGCGCGCGATCTCCGCCACGTCCAGCCGCGGCTGCCGGGACGCGGCACTGACGACCTGGCCATCGACGATATCGAGCGCCGCCGCCTGCTCCTGCAGGACCAGGGCCGCGATCGCAAGGATGTTGGCCTTGAGCCGGCGCGCAGCCTGCAGCGCGGTCTCGCCGCCGATGCCGGCGCCGCGGCAGGCCCAGGTCGCGCCACCATGCGGCGTCACCTCGGTGTCGCCGGTGATGACCTTGACGTGCTCCTGGGCGAGGCCGAGCTGGTCGGCGACGATCTGGCCGATGATCGCCTCGGTGCCCTGCCCCTGCTCGGTGACCGAGATCGCACAGCGCACCTCGCCGGTCGGCGTCAGGCTGATCGTCGCGCCATCCTGCGACGAGATGCGCGCACCGCCGACGCCGTAAAAGGCCGGGCTCGGATTGGTGATCTCGACGAAGGTCGCAATGCCGATGCCGCGATGCACGCCGCGCCGGCGCAGCTCGGCCTGCTCGCCCCGCAGCGCGTCATAGTCCATGATCTCGCGCAGGCGCCGCAGACAGGCCTGATGCGACAGGGCCTCGAATTTGTAGCCGGTCGGCGACACCAGCGGATAGGCGTCGTCGGCAATCACGTTACGGTCGCGCATCGCCAGCGGATCGAGCCCGGCGCGGCCGGCGGCGATGTCGACCATGCGCTCGGTGACGGCGCAGGCGATCGGATGTCCGACGGCGCGATACTGGCTGGTCTGCACCTTGTTCTGGAACACGACCTCCAGCGCCGCCCGGTAGGAGGTGAAACCATAGGGCGCGCCGATCAGGCGGATGACCTGGTTGCCTTCGACCACGCTGGTGCGCGGATAGGTCGAGAACGCGCCGATCGCCGTGGCGTCGTGGACGTCCATCGCGAGGATCTTGCCATCGGCATCGATGGCCATGCGCGCCTGCACGCGATGGTCGCGGGCGTGAATATCGGAGACGAAGGATTCGATGCGGTCCGCGACATATTTCACCGGACGCCCCAGCATCATGGACAGACCGACCACCGCCATGTCCTCGTGATAGACATGCAGCTTCATGCCGAACGAGCCGCCAATATCCGGCGCGATGACGCGGACGCGCGCTTCCGGGATGTTGTAGTGCCGGGAATAGAGGTCCTGGAACTGATACGGCGTCTGGGTGGCGTGATGCACTGTCAGCATGCCGCTGTCAGGCTCGTAATCCGCGACGATGGCCCGCGGCTCCAAGGTGACCGGCGTATGCCGCCCGAAGCTGAACTGCTGTTCGATCACATGGGCCGCAGCTACGAAGACCTCGTCCACGCCACCGCTGTCAAGCTGGGTCCGAAAGCAGATGTTGGACTGGCTGGCCGGATTGGCCCTTGGCGTCCCCGGCTGGCGCGCCTCGTCGAGATCGACGACCGCGGGCAATTCCTCATAGTCGACCGAGATCAGCTCAAGCGCATCCTCGGCCAGCGCCCGGCTGTCCGCCACGACCGCGACGACCGCCTGCCCGGCCCAGACGACGCGGTCGAGCGGCAGCGGCAGCTGCGGCTCGGAGGTCATGCCCTTGAAATGATCGAGCGTGCCGGTCCATGGCGTGCATATCCTGGCGAGGTCAGCGCCGGTTGCGATCAGATGCACGCCGGCGAGCGCGCGCGCCGCGTCGGCATCGATGCTGATGATCCGCGCATGCGCGTGCGGGCTGCGCAGGAACGCCGCATGCAGCATGCGCGGCAGGCGGATGTCGGTGACGTAGCGCCCGCGCCCGGCGAGCAGGCGCTTCGCGTTCGGCCGCGGCACCGAACGGCCGATATAGGAGTTCGGACGATCAAGCGGAGTGAGCGGCGCGGTCATGACGATGCGCCCTCCGCACCTTGCGCGGCCTTGGCCGCACGTGCCTCGGCAACCGCTGCGATCGCGTCGACGATCGCTTCATATCCGGTGCAGCGGCAGAAATTGCCGGACAGCGCGTCACGAATGGCCTCCCGGCTGGGCCGCGCGACGTTTGAGAGCAGCTCGTGGGCGTTGATCAGCATGCCCGGCGTACAGAACCCGCATTGCAGCGCGTTGCGCCGGTGAAACTCAGCCTGCAGATCGGCGATCACACCGCTCTCGGACAGCCCCTCGATCGTGTCGATCCGCGCGCCATCGGCCTGCACCGCGAACATCAGGCAAGCATGGACGGCGCGGCCATCGAGCTGGACCAGACAGGCGCCGCAAGCGCCCATCTCGCAGCCGGCATGCGTGCCGGTGAGTTCGAGCTGAGTGCGCAGGCAATCGACCAGCGTGTCGCGCGGCGCGACATCGCAAGCCGTCTTGCGGCCGTTGACGACGAAGCGGACGCGGACCGTCGCGTCAGCCTCGTCCAGATCGGACATGATCGAGCTCACGTGGCCCCTCCGATCTGGCCCAACAGCCGGCCGAGCAGGACACGCGCCAGGTGCAGCCGCATCGCGGCCGGAACGTCGTCGCCGTCATCAGGCGCAAGGTCCTCGCCGAGCGCTGCCTGCGCCGCCGCAATCACATCGGGACTCAGGCGTGATCCCGCGATCTCAGATTCGGCTCGGCGCGCGCGCGTCGGGACATTGCCGACCGAGAAGAACGCGATGCGAATGTCCGTGATCAGATCATCCGCGCAGGTCGCGCTGATGCCGCAGCCGACCAGGGCATAGTCGCCGCGCCGACGCGCCAACTCATCGAATGCAATGCGCTGCCCCGGATTGAACAGCGGCACATGAACCGCAACGAGCAGCTCGCCCGGCGCAAGCGCCGTCTCGAACAGATCGACGAAGAAGTCCTCAGCCCTGACCCGGCGCCGGCCGGCCGGCCCGGCGACCTCGATCTCGGCCTCCAGCGCGAGCACCACCGCCGGGAATTCCGACGCCGGATCCGCGAGCGCGACGCTGCCGCCGAGAGTGCCCCGATTGCGGATGGCGGGATGGGCAACGAAGGGCGCAGCAGCCCGCAGCAGCGGCGCAAATTCCGCAATCAGCGGCTCGGTCAGCATCTCGCAATGGCGCGTCAGCGCGCCGATGCGCAGCCACTCGCCCTCACGCCGCACCCCGCGCAGCTCATCGATGTGGTTGATATCGACCAGACGGCGCGGCGCCTGCAGCCGCAGCGCGAGCGCCGGAACCAGGCTCTGGCCGCCGGCAATGTAGCGCGCGTCATCACCGCCTTGCGCGTGAGCGTCAAGCGCCTCCTCGACCGTACTTGCACGAAAATAGCTGAAAGCCCTCGCTTTCATCCGTTTCCTCGCTTCCAGGGCTCATCAGCCCGGATTCCCAGATTTGTGACCATCTGGTCTCAAAACACTGGCACACTGCCGCCAAGCCGGTCAACCAGAAACGAACGATTGGTCACAAATATGCTTTCGGCTATCAAGCCGAGATGCCGCGACAACGATGAAGGCCATGGCCAGACCTCCGAAAACCGCAAGCGCAAAGAAACAGGGCGCCAGCCGTGCGGGCAGCCAGCGAAAGAGCGCAAGCCATCCGAGGCTGCGGCGCCGCAACATGCGCGCCGCCGACCGTGAGAGGCTGATCGTGGATGAGGCGATCCGCTTCTTCGCCGAGCGCGGCTTCGAGGGCCAGACGCGGGAGCTCGCCAAGCGCATGGGCATCGCGCATTCGGTGATCTACCGGCATTTCCCCAGCAAGGAGGCGCTGATCGAACGCGTCTATCAGGAAGTCTATCTGAGCCGCTGGTCGCAGGATTGGGGTCCCCTGATCCGCGATCGCAGCCAGCCGCTGCAGGCGCGCTTGACGGGCTTCTATCTGGACTATGTGGCCCGCGTGTTCGAGTATAACTGGGTGCGGATCTTCGTGTTCTCCGGAATGCGATCGTTCGGCATCACCGGGCGCTACCTCGACCTCGTCCGGCGCGAGATCATCGAGCCGGCGGCGCTTGAGCTCCGACATGAGATGAACTTGCCTGATGTCGAGATCTGCCCGCTCGGCAGCCGCGAAACGGAAATGTTCTGGGGCCTGCACGGACGCATCTTCTACCTCGCGATCCGGAAGTTCATCTACGAGACGCCGGTCCCGTCCGATCTCGAGCAGACCGTTCGCGACGCGATCCAGCTGTTCCTGGACGGCGCGCGATCGACGCTCCCCGGCATTCTGCACGACTCGGCGAGCGGCTGCGGCGCGTGAACGGCCATCGCCGCCGGCCCGACAGTGTCCTTCGACGTCATCGCCGATCCGCCCCTGCTGCCCGGCTGGATCACATCGCCGGGCCGCGGAGCGTATCGCGATCGGCAAGCGCGATTTTTGCTATTTCATTTTTTCCGAATTCATGATCTACTCCTGCGCATCCTGCTTCGGCAAGAGGGGCGGATCGCGATCGTCACGACACGCGAGGCGGGATGCGGTGGCTGCGATCATGCCGCAGCGCGCTCCGATGGCGCGCGGACGAACGGCTGGTGGCGGACGTGAAATCGCGTGGTCCTGGCGCCCCGATGCTGGCGTCAAGCCGTCTGGTGACGATAATCCGGACGGCGACGGTGGCTAACAGGCCGGACACCGGGGAGAGCGCGAGATAAGCGTGAAAACCATCGCGCGGGGAATGCCGGAGTTCGGCTGAACCTGTGGTGACTGCCGCCTGCTTTTTTCTCTGCAGGCGGGCCATGGGTGCGGCCAGCCCCCGGCATTCCCCGCGCCCTCTTCTTCGACAGGGCGGAACGGACTGGAGCAACTCGGACGCATCGGCGCCGCGGGCCGCTTGACGACGTCTCGCTGCTGCGGTCCCCATTGAGGCACGGTTTGACGATACGCTGTTTGACTCCGTGAACGTCTCCAGTCCGGCCTCACGCCCCTCAGGCGACGCGGCCCCGGCCGTTGCGGCTGATCTTCGCCGCGACGAGATAGGACAGCGGCATCGCGACGATGAAGCCGACCAGCGCCGCGAGCGGCAGATCCTTCATCGGACTTCCGACCGGTCCCTGCACCGTCAACAACGCCGTGACCGCGCTGCCCGCCAGCACCGTGCCCAGCATGACCCAGATCAGAATTGCGACCTTGAACATCTCCCATTCTCCGTCAGTAGGAAACATCGATCCCTTGACGTGGCGATGCTCTGCCAGCGGTCTTTGTCCATCATTGATCTGGAACAACCGGACACGACAAAACAGGGAGAAGCACATGCTCCTCCCTGTTCCTATCAATTCCTGTTCCTATCAGTTAGAGGCAAGCTGGCGCGACTGCTCCGTACGGATCCAGCCGACGCCGGCTTCAACGCGGCGCCGGCACGAAGTGGTCGTGCTTGCTGACCGACGTGCCCGTCGCAGGATCGGTGATCCTGATCTCGATGTCGACCGGCACCGGCGGAAGATCGGCGCCCTTCGCCTCGACCGACATCCGGATCTCGCGGGTCTGGTCCTGTCCCACGTCGATCAGCATGCGGCCGTCGGCTTCGCGGCTCTCGCCAGCGACCGTCACCTTGGCATTCGGCGGGCCGACGACGTCGAGCACAAAGTCACGCGCGCCGCGCTTGTTGAGCAGCCGCACCGTGTAGTCATTGCGCACGCCGCCATCCGACAGCTGCACAAACAGCGGATTGCGCTCATGCAGCACATTGATGCCCATCGTGCCGCGCGTCGCCAGCGTGTACAGCATGATACCCCCGACGATGGCGATGAAGCTCGCATAGATGATCGTGCGCGGCCGGATGATGCGGTAGATCTCCGGCTTGCCCTCTTTGCGCCTGGCCACGTTGATGTCGGTGTCGTAGCCGATCAGACCGGTGGGACGGCCGATCTGGGTCATCACGCTATCGCAGGCGTCGATGCACAGGCTGCACTGGATGCAGCCGAGCTGGAGGCCGTTGCGGATGTCGACGCCGGTCGGGCAGACGTTGACGCATTGGTGGCAGTCGACGCAGTCGCCGGCCGGCGCGCCCTGCAGCCGCGCCGCCTCCGCCTTCTTGACCGACATGCGCGGCTCGCCGCGGTCGCCCTTGTAGGTGACGTTGAGCGCCCATTCGTCGGTCAGTGCGGCCTGGATGCGCGGCCACGGGCACATGTAGATGCAGACCTGCTCGCGGGCGTGGCCAGCGAACACGTAGGTCGTCGCCGTCAGAATGCCGATCCAGAGATAGGCCGTGAACGGCGCCTGGAAGGTGGCGAGGTCCTTCACCAGGGTCGGCGCATCGTCGAAATACAGCACCCAGGCGCCGCCGGTCCACCAGCCGATCATGATCCAGAGAAAGTGTTTGAGGGCGACCTGGCGGATATGCGTGAAAGTCCAGCCGCGCTTGTCGCTGAGCATGCGCTCGCGCCGGTCGCCCTCGACCCAGCGCTCGACGGCATAGAACAGGTCCGTCCATACCGTCTGCGGGCAGAGATAGCCGCACCACAGCCGGCCAGCGACCGCGTTCATCAGGAACAGGGCCACTGCGGCAATGATCAGCAGGCCGGTGAAGTAGTAGACCTCCTGCGGCCACAGCTCGATGAAGAAGAAGTAGAAGCGGCGGTGCGGGAAATCGACCAGCACCGCCTGGTTCGGCATCCCGGGACCGCGATCCCAGCGCACGAAGGGCAGCAGATAGTAGATGCCCAGCGTAATACAGAGGATGGTCCACTTGATGCGCCGGAAGCGGCCATGCACGGCCGCCGGATAGACCTTGTCGCGCGCCTTGTAGAGCGGCCCGACGATGTAGGTTTCGTCCGAGTCAGCCATGATATCCTCGCTTCATCTTCATCCTGCCTTCCATGTCGGGCCGGTTCAGGAGAACGCGTTGCCGCTTCGCAAGCCCAGCTTCCTGAACACGATCGCCGCCGGGCAGAAGCCCGTGAACGAGGCCTGGATCATGTTGACGCCTGCAAAGGCCGTCAGCAGGAACCAATAGGGACTGACGGTCCAGCCGAGCGCAAGGCCGAGCAGAACGACGACCCCGGCAAAGAAGAGAACTGCTTTGTCGATATTCATGACATGGTCCTTCATGGTTGCCTTTGAGCGTAATCAAGCCGGCGCCGCGGCATCACTGCCGCAAGCCGGACAGCGTCCAGGCGACGATTCGTTGCGAGTCCATCGCACCCGAGATCCGCGCCAGTTCCCGGCCCTTCTGCAGCAGCAGCAGGGTGGGAATTCCAGAGATGCCGAACTTCGCCGAGATCTCCGGCGCCTCGTCGGAGTTCAGCTTCAGAAGCTGTACGCGCGGTTCGAGCGCCTCGGCGGCGCGCGCGAACATCGGCGCCATCGCCCGGCACGGGCCGCACCACGGCGCCCAGACATCGACCAGCAGCGGCAGGTCGCTATGCGCAACATGGCGCTCGAACGCCGCCTGGTCGACCTCGATCGGATGGCCGGAGAACAGCGGCGCGTGACACTTGCCGCATTTGCCCTGGGTGGGCGCGCGGCCGGCGGGCAGACGGTTGATCTGTCCGCAATGGCCGCACACCAGTTGAAAGGTCCCGCTCATGTGCCTGTCCTGACCTCCTTGATCTTGGCGATGTTGAGCCGGTCGAGCAGAAACTTCTCATAGAACGGCTCCGGCGTGCCGCGCCGCATCTTGCGCAGGAAATACTTCTCGAAGGCGACCTTGGCGTAATGCACCCACTCTCCCTTCGCCGACCAGTTGACGTTACGCGGCGGGATTTGCGGCTGCGCCAGGAAGGCGACGCCGGAATCACCGAAATCGGCGAGGCAGATCGCATTCCAGGTCGGCTGCGCCTTCGGCTCCTGACCGCGCAGCAGCGCGCCGATGTTGAGGGCGGTCGCCGTGACCATCGACTCGATCATGAAGCCGGTCTTGGGCACGCCGACCGGCACCGGCGTCGGCCCGATCGGCGGGATCGCGACGCAGACGCCGATCGCGAACACGTTGGCGAAGGCCGGATTGCGCTGATGCTTGTCGACGATCACGAAGCCGCGCGGGTTGGTCAGCTTCTCGATGCCCCTCACGGCGCCGACGCCGCGGAACGCCGGCAGCATCATGGAATAGGCGAAGGGCAACTCATGCGTCTTGCGGACCGAACCGTCGTCGGCCACCTCCTCCACGACCATGCGGCCGTCCTCGACCTTGGTGACGCGCGCACTGGTGATCCACTTGATGTGCTTCTCGCGCATCTCGCTTTCCAGCAGCCCCTTGGTGTCGCCGACACCGTCGAGACCGAGATGGCCGATATAGGGTTCGGAGGTCACGAAGGTCATCGGCACCTGATCACGCATCTTGCGGCGGCGCAGTTCGGTCTCGAGGATGAAAAGAAATTCGTAGGCCGGGCCGAAGCAGGACGCGCCCTGCACCGCGCCGACGATGACCGGGCCGGGCTTCTCGGCCAGTCTGTCGAACGCCGCCTTGGCATGCGCGGCATGGTCGACATGGCACACCGACTGGGTATGGCCATCGGGGCCGAGCCCCGGAATCTCGTCGAAGGCGAGCTCGGGGCCGGTGGCCACCACGAGATAATCGTAGGCGACCATAGTGCCGTCCGTCAGCTCGACCTGGTTCTCGGCCGGATGGACGCGCTTGGCCCCCTGCGTCAGCAGGCGGATGCCCTTGCGCTGCATGACGTCGACGAGATCGATCTCGATGTCGCCGCGCTTGCGCCAGCCCACCGCCACCCACGGATTGGACGGCACGAAATGATAGGAGGATCCCTGCGAGATGACGGTCACGCGGTCCTCCTTTCGCATCTGGGGCAGCAATTCATAGGCCATCAGCGAGCCACTCAGCCCCGCTCCGATCACGACAACGTCCGCCATTGGGTCCTCCATCGCCTTGCTTCGTTCTTGTTTCGCTCAGCCCTGATCTCCCGGCCGGCCTTGACTATATATTCGTATCTCTGTATATACGCAACTATGAAATTTTATGCAGACATCATGGAAGCGGCGGCCGACCAGGCCAGCGACCTGTTGAAGGCGCTGTCAAACCGGCATCGGCTCCTGATCATCTGCCAGCTGGTCGACACTGAACGGTCGGTCGGCGAGCTCGCGGCGTTCCTCGGACTGCGCGACTCGACCGTCTCCCAGCACCTTGCGCTGCTGCGCAAGGACGGTCTGGTCACCGCCCGGCGCGATGGGCAGACGATCTACTATTCGATCACCAGCGAGCCGGCCCGCGAGGTGCTGAAGACCCTCTATCAGGTCTATTGCGCAGCGCTGCCGCCGAAACCCGCACAAAGACAAAGACTATGACAGTGCCGAGCCCACGACTTGAGCAACGTCAAGTGGGAACCCGTATTCCGGTGGGATGTCTGGACCGGCCGCAACGGTTTCGCCTGACCACCCGATTTGACTCAAAAGAGACAGGACAAGGCTGATGCGCACATTATCGCTCCTGAGCTTGATCGCCGCGATGACGTGGCAGATGGGCTGGCAGGCCGCGCCGGTGCATGCCGAGACGCTGACCGTCACACCGCGCCAAGTCGCCGACGAGAAGGCGGTGTTCGCGACGGTGGAAAGCATCAGCGTGGTCCCGGCGCGCGGCCGCATCGGCGGCACGATCGCGCAGCTCTCCGTTCGCGAAGGCGACCCCGTGAAGCGCGGCCAGCCGATCGCTCTGATCGGCGATGAGAAGCTCGCTCTGCAGCTCAAATCGCTCGACGCCCAGATCGAGGCGCTGCAGGCGCAGGCCAACCAGGCGCAAATCGACTTCACGCGTACCGAAGGCCTCGTCGAACGCGGCACCCTGCCCCGTGTCAAGCTTGACGAGACGCGCACCGCGCTCAATGTCGCCGAGAACGGCCTGCGGGCCAAGACCGCCGAGCGCGCGGTGGTCAATCAACAGATGAGCGAAGGCCAGGTGCTGGCGCCCGATGACGGCCGCGTGCTGAAGAAGCTGGTGACGGTCGGCTCGGTGGTTCTACCCGGCGATCCCGTGGTCACGGTGGCGCAGCAGAACTTCAAGCTGCGGCTGCGCGTGCCCGAACGCCATGCGCTGTTCCTGAAAGCCGGTGACAAGATCCGCCTGGATGGTGCCGAGTTCGGCGAAAGCGGCGACAAATGGGGGGTCATCGACCTCGTCTATCCGCAGATCGAGGAAGGCCGCGTCGTCGCCGATGCGATTGTTCCCGGCCTCGGCCAGTACTTCGTCGGCGACCGGCTACGCGTCTGGATCTCCGGCGGCCAGCGCGACGCCTATGTGATCCCCGCCCGCTACGTCACGACCCGCTTCGGCATCGACTACGTCCAGCTGCAGCAGGGAGCGCAGAAGGCGAGCGTACCGGTGCAGCGGGGCCGCGCCCTGCCGAGCGCCGATCTTCCCGATGGTCTCGAAATCCTGTCCGGCCTGCGCGCCGGCGACCAATTGGTGCAGCCGTGAAACTTGGACTCTCAGGCAAGCTGACCCAGGCGACCATTGCCTCGCCGCTGACACCACTGTTCCTGCTCGCCGCGCTCGTGGTCGGCCTCATCGCGGTGGTCGTCATCCCGCGTGAGGAAGAGCCGCAGATCAGCGTGCCCATGGTCGACATCCGCGTCAACGCCGACGGCCTGCGCGCGCCCGACGGCGTCGAGCTTGTGACCAAGCCGCTGGAGACGATCGTCAAGGCGATCGACGGTGTGGAGCACGTCTACAGCCAGACCGAGGATGACCGGGTCATGGTGACCGCGCGGTTCCTGGTCGGCACCAAGTTCGAGGACGCCATACTGCGCGTCCACGACAAGATCCGCGCCAATCTCGATCGCATCCCCGTCGGCATCCCCGAGCCGATGATCGTCGGCCGCGGGATCAACGACGTCGCTGTCACGGTGCTGACCCTGTCACCGAAGCCGGAGGCCGCCGAGCGCTGGTCCGACAAGGACCTCTACGAGCTGGCGGACAAGCTGCGCGCCGAGCTGACCAAGGTCGACAATATCGGCCTGACCTACATCTCCGGCGGCGGCGCCCAGCAGATCCGCGTCGAGCCTGATACCGAGAAGCTGTCGCTGTTCGGCGTGACCTTGCAGCAGCTCGTCGCCAAGGTGAAGGATGCCAACCGCTCGTTCCTCGCTGGCGACGTCCGCGACGGTGGCATCGTGCGCAACGTCACAGCCGGGCAGACGCTGACGGGCATTCCCGATATCGGCCTGCTGCTGATCTCGACCCGCGACGGCCGCCCGGTCTATGTGCGTGACGTCGCGACCGTCGTCATCGGCCCCAATCTCGCCGAACATCGCGTCTGGGACGACGCGCGCAATGGCAAGGGCGACTGGCACCGCGTGCCCGCGGTGAGCCTGGCCCTCGCCAAGCGCGCCGGCGCCAACGCGGTCGTGGTGTCGCACGACATCGCGCAGCGCCTCGAAGGACTCAAGACCAGCCTCATTCCGAGCGATGTCGCCGTCACCGTGACCCGCGACTATGGCGAGACCGCGAACGAGAAAGCCAACGAGCTCTTGTTCCATCTCGGCCTCGCCACGATCTCGATCGTCGTGCTGATTGCGGTTGCGATCGGCTGGCGCGAGGCGCTCGTGACATTCGTGGTGATTCCGACCACGATCCTGCTGACGATGTTCGCCGCCAATCTGATGGGCTACACGATCAACCGCGTCAGCCTGTTTGCTCTGATCTTCTCGATCGGCATTCTGGTCGACGACGCCATCGTCGTGGTCGAGAACATCGCCCGCCACTGGGGCATGGCTGACGGCCGGCCGCGCCTGCAGGCCACGATTGAAGCGGTGGCCGAGGTCGGCAATCCCACGGTCGTCGCCACCCTGACCGTGGTTGCCGCCCTGCTCCCGATGCTGTTCGTGTCGGGACTGATGGGCCCCTATATGGCGCCGATCCCCGCCAACGCATCGGCCGCGATGCTATTCTCGTTCTTCGTCGCCATGGTCGTGGCCCCGTGGCTGATGCTACGGCTGGCGCCAAAGCAGACCACGGCCGCGGCCGGCGCGCATCACGATGCGCATGGCGAAGGCCGCCTCGGGCGCATCTACCGCAGCGTCGCGCGCCCGATCGTCGCCAGCAAGCGCTCCGCCTGGATCTTCCTGCTCGGCGTCGGCATCGCGACGCTGCTCTCGATGACCTTGTTCGCCACCAAGTCCGTCACGGTCAAGCTGCTGCCGTTCGACAACAAGTCGGAGATCGCCGTGATGGTCGATCTGCCCGAGGGCGCGAGCCTGGAGGATACCGAGCGGACGCTGTTTGCCGCAGCCGACATCGCGCACCAGCTGCCGGAGATCACGACTGTGCAGAGCTATGCCGGCACGGCCGCGCCGTTCAACTTCAACGGCCTCGTCCGGCACTATTATTTGCGCGAGCGCCCGGAGCTCGGCGAGCTCCAGGTCAATCTCGCAGCGCGCGGCGATCGCAAGCGGGCGAGCCATGACATCGCGCTCGATCTGCGGCAGCGGCTCAAGGCCGTTTCCGTGCCGTCAGGGACCAGCATCAAGGTGGTCGAGGTGCCGCCGGGGCCGCCAGTGCTGGCGACGCTGCTTGCCGAGATCTACGGCCCGGATGCCGCGACAAGGCGCGCCGTCACGAGCGAGCTGAAGAAGGTGTTCGCCGACGTTCCTTTCATCGTCGACATCGACGATTCGATCGGCCAGCGCCGGCCGCGGCTGCGGCTGTCGATCGACCAGGACAGTCTGGAATTCTTCGGGGTCGAGCAGCGCGACGTCTACGACACCATCCAGACCTTGTTCGGCGGCGTCTCGGTCGGCTACTCGCATCGCGGCGAGGACCGCAATCCGATCGAGATCGCGGTGCGGCTGCCCAAGCGCGACAAATCGTGGAGCGAGGCTTTGGCCTCGACGCCGGTGCCGGCCAACACGGTGCCGGGCAGCAAGACGGTGGTCGAGCTCGGCCAGGTCGTGAAGGCCACGATGGAAGACGGTTCGCCGATGATCTTCCGCCGCGACGGGCGCTTCGCCGACATGGTGATGGCCGAGCTCGCCGGCCGCTTCGAGGCACCGCTCTACGGCATGCTCGCGGTCGCCGACCGCATCGACGCCCATGACTGGGGCAAGCTGCCCAAGCCGGTGATCGGCTTCCACGGCCAGCCCAAGGACGAGTCCCGTCCGACGCTGCTGTGGGATGGCGAATGGGAGATTACCTATGTGACCTTCCGCGACATGGGCGCGGCGTTCGGCGCAGCGATCCTCGGCATCTACGTGCTGGTGGTGGCGCAGTTCAAGAGCTTCCGCCTGCCGCTGGTCATCCTGACTCCGATCCCGCTGACCCTGATCGGCATCCTGCTCGGCCATTGGCTGCTGGGCGCGCCGTTCACCGCGACCTCGATGATCGGCTTCATCGCGCTGGCCGGCATCATCGTCCGCAACTCGATTCTGCTCGTCGACTTCATCCGGCACAGCGGCGGCGAGGGCAAGACGCTGCGCGACGTCGTGTTGGAAGCCGGCGCAGTGCGCTTCAAGCCGATCCTGCTCACGGCGCTGGCCGCGATGATCGGTGCGGCCACGATCCTGCTCGACCCGATCTTCCAGGGCCTGGCGATCTCGCTGCTGTTCGGCCTGGCCTCATCCACTTTGCTCACCGTGCTCGTGATCCCCGCGATCTACATCGCACTGCGCGAGCCCGGCAACCCCACCACGAAGATGTCGTAGGAGACACGAATGACCAAGTTGTACAGCGAGATCTGCAAGGACCTGTCCGGCAACTTGAAGACGCTGCGCAAGGACATTCCCGACGTGATGCAGGGCTTCTCCGCACTGGCGCGGGCCGCCGGCGCCGACGGCGCGCTCGACAAGAAGACCAAGGAGCTGATTGCGCTTGCCATCGGCGTCGCGGTCCGCTGCGACGGCTGCATCGGCTTTCACGCCGAGGCGCTGGTCCGTCTCGGCGCAACCCGCCAGGAGGTCGAGGAGACGCTCGGCATGGCGATCTACATGGGCGGCGGGCCGTCGCTGATGTATGCGGCCGACGCCATTGCAGCGTTCGAGCAGTTCCAGCAGCAGACGGCGGCCGCCTGAGCGCCCGTCAGCTGCAAATGTCGAGAATGGCCAGCATGTAGATGCGGATCATGTCGAGATAGTCGGGAACGTCGACGCGCTCATCCGGCATCGTATTGTACCGGCCGCCAGGGCCACACACGATGCCCTGCATCCCGCCGGAAGTATAGAGATGGCCGGCGTCTGTGCCATAGAAGCAGCTCGGTGCGACCGGCCCCGTCGGCTGCGCCGCGCCGCGCACGGCACGATAGGCTTCGTTGACCGCGCGCACGATCGGGCTGTCCGGTGCCACCTCGAACGGCGGCATGGTCGGCACGCCGGCGCGGTCCTCCGACATCAGATGCGCCTTGAGGCCGGGAAACCGCGCCTCGAGCGCATCGAGCTCGCGCCGCATGTCGGCCAGCGCGCCCTGCTCGGTCTGGCCGGGCGCATAGCGGCCGGAGCCCTTGATGCGGACGAAATCCGCCACCTGCGGCGTCCGCCACTCGTGCAATTCGCGGCCGAGCGCGCCGTGAACGACGCCGACATGGACACGGTTGATCGCCTCATGCGCGGGCGAGCGGGCACCCGAGAACGTCATGGTATTGAGGCGCGGAATGAGATCGCAGGCCGCCATGATGGCATCGACCGCCTGCTCGCGCTTGGACAAATGCCGCGTATTGCCGACGAGCTCGATGATGAACATGAACGCCGCCGCATGCATGGTCATCGCCTGGAGGTCGGTCGGCTCGGAATTGATGAAATAGTCGGCGCGCAGCCCCTGCTCGATCAGCGAATAGGTGCCGACGCCGCCCTGCAGCTCGCCGACCACATAGGTCAGGATGACATCGCCCCTGAGCTTCACGCCCGCATCGATCAGCGTCTTGACCGCGCAGAAATAGGCCGCGTCGCCAGCCTTCATGTTGGACACGCCGATGCCGTAGATGAACTTGTCGTCGACCTTCCCTTCCCAGGGATCGACGGTCCAGCCTTCGGTCACCGGGTTGGTGTCGACATGGCCGTTGAACAGCAGGCTCTTCCCACCCCCGCTGCCCTTCCAGCGTCCGACGGCATTGACCCGGCCTTCGGTGCCGAACGGAGCCACGGCGGCGTCCAGGCCGATTTCGCGCATCCGCTCCGCCATGAAGGTCGCGAGCTGCTTCTCACCCTCCGTTTTCGAATAGCTCTTGTGCTGTACCATGCGCGACAGCAGCGCGAGCGCCCCGGGGACGTCGATGCGGGCGAGCAGTTCGTTGCGATCCATGTGTTGCAATCCTTGCGGTCAGCCGACAGGCGCCGGCGACGCCGCCATCAATTCGCGGGTGTAAGGGTGAACGTCATCGGTCCCGAACGCGTCGATGGCGCGGCTGTCGACCAGCTGACCATGACGCATCACGACGATGCGGTGCGCAATCTGGCGGATCAGATTGAGATCGTGGGTGATGAACAGATAGGCCGCGCCGGTCTCGGCCCGCAGCGCCAGCAACAGATCGATGATCTGCGCTTGCACGGAGACGTCGAGCGGCGCGGTGATCTCGTCGCAGATCACGAGCCGCGGGCGCGCTGCAAACGCGCGGGCGATCGCAACGCGCTGTTTCTCGCCGCCGGACAGCTGGTGCGGCCAGCGTGTGGCATAGGAGGCCGGCAACCGGACCTGCTCCAGGAGCCGCGGCACGGCAGCGGTATCGCCGCCATACAGCTTCAACGGGCGCGACAGGATCTCACCGATGCGATGGCGCGGATTGAGCGAGGAGTCCGGATGCTGGAACACGATCTGGACATCGCGGCGGTAGCCGGCGCCCATGTCGCCCGCGCCGCGCAACGTGCCGCCGTCGAAACTGATCGCGCCGGAGAACCGGGCGAGACCGGTCAGGGCGCGCGCGATCGAGGATTTGCCCGAGCCGGACTCCCCGACCACGCCGACGATCTCTCCGGCGCGGATGTCGATATCGACGGCCTTTGTCGCCGGCGGCGGCGCGGCGCGGAACAGCCCGGCCCTGCCATACTGGACCTCGATGCCGCGGGCCTGAAGCAGCACATCGGTACCGGGGATGTCGTGCACCAGCCGCCGCTCCGGCCGTGGCACCGCAGCGATCAGCGACCTGGTATAGTCGTGCTGCGGTCTGGAAAAGATCTCCGATGCCTTGGCCTGCTCGACGATGCGGCCGTGGCGGATGACTGCGACGCGATCGGCGACACGGGTCATCATCGCCAGATCGTGCGAGATATAAAGCGCCGCGACGCCCGTCTCGGCGCGCAGACGCGCAAACAGATCGATGATGCGGGCGCCGGTGATGACGTCGAGCGCCGTGGTCGGCTCATCGAACAGGATGACGTCCGGCCGGCAGCCGAAGGCGGTGGCGATGATCACGCGCTGCTTCTCACCGCCGGAAATCTCGTGCGGATAGCGACGCAGCACCGCGGCCGGGTCGCGCAGCTCGACATGACCGAGCAGCTCGATCGCGAGCGCCTTGGCGTCCCGGGCGTTCAGATCGCGGTGGCGCATCAGCGCCTCGGTGATCTGGCGACCGATCGTGAGCGTCGGGTTGAGCGCCGTCGACGGATCCTGGAACACCATGCCGATCCGGCGGCCGCGGACCGCGGTGAGCTGCTTGGCCGTCAGGGATTGCAGGTCGATATCGCCGAGCTGCAGCGACCCGGAGATTTCGCGCGCATTGGCCGGCAGATGGCGCATCAAGGCCCAGGCCAGCGAACTCTTGCCGGAGCCGGATTCTCCGACGAGGCCGAGCACCTCGCCCGGCGCGATGGCGAGCGATACGTCGCGCAGCACAGGGACGACGCCCGAAGCCGTCAAATAGTCGAGCCCGTAATTGTCGATCGTGAGCGCAGCTCTCATCGATCATCTCTCGGGTTGAGCGCATCGCGCAAGGCATCGCCGACGAGATTGAACGCAATCGCCGACAGCGCGATCGCGGCCGAGGGCGCGATCAGGATCCACGGGGCGCGGTGCATGTATTGGCGTGCATCGGCGACCATCAGGCCCCATTCCGACGCGGGCGGCTGCGCGCCGAGGCCAAGGAAGCTGAGCGTCGCGAACAGCATGACCGCGAACGACACCCGGATGGTAGCCTCGATGATGATCGGCCCCATCACATTGGGCAGCATCTCACGGAAGATGACGTGAGCCGCCGCCTCGCCGCGCGCGACCGCCGCCTTGACATAGTCCTGATTGCGCACGGCCAGCGCCACCGAGCGCGTCACCCTGGCCATACCCGGCGCAAAGGCCAGCGCAATTGCGACCACGGCATTGCCCGCGCCATTGCCGAGCGTGCTGACCAGCAGCAGCGCCATCAGCAGACCGGGGATCGCCATCACGGCATCGTTGGTGCGCATGATCGCCTCGTCGGACTTGCCGCCGAGATAGGCCGAGCCGATCCCGATCACGGCGCCGATCGCGCTGCCGGCCAGCGTGGCCGCAAGCGCCATCGGCACGGTCGCCCGCGCACCGGACAGCAGCCGGCTCAGAACATCGCGGCCGAATTGATCGGCACCGAGCCAGTTCTGCCATCCCGGAGCCCGGAAGCGGCCGAGAAAGTCCATCTTTTCCGGACCGTAGGGCGCAAGCCATGGTCCGAGGAGACAGAGGATGGCGAGCGCGACGAGCAGTGTCAGCCCGATCACGCCCTGCGGCTTGCGGATCATCCGTTGCAGCAGCTCAGTCATAGCGGATCCGCCGGTCAAGCAGGGCGTAGACCACGTCGGCAAGCGTGTTGGTGATCGCGTAGGTCGTCGCCATGATCATGGCGCCGGCCTGGATCGACGGCAGATCGCGGGTGGTGATCGCGATCATCAGCGCACGGCCAATGCCGGGAATGGCGAAGATCTCTTCGATGACGATGATGCCGCCGAGCAGATAGCCGACATCGAGCGCAACGATGGTGATGACCGGCAGCAGCGCGTTGCCCATGACGTGCCGCACCAGCACCGTGCGCTCCGGCAGGCCCTTCAGCCGAGCGGCACGGACGTAGTCGGATTGCAGCACGTCGAGCGTTTCGGAGCGCATCATGCGCATGACATGCGCGACGAGAATCACCGATACGGTCAGGACCGGCAGCGCCAGATGACGCAGCGCCAGCCCAATGTTCTCCAGCGGCGACACGTAGCCGGTCGCCGGCAGCCACGGCACGATATCCGTCAGCAGCAGCGCCAGCACGGTCGCGGTCACGAACTCCGGCAGCGACACGCCGAGATAGGCGATCACACTGGTGGCGGTGTCCGCCACCCTGCCCTGGCGCAGCGCGGCAAACATTCCCATCGGCACCGCGACCAGGAGGGTCAGAGCAAGGGAGCCTGCCGCGAGCAGCAGCGACCGCGACAGCGCCGTCAGCATCTCCGGCGCCACCGGCAGGCCGGTTCGCATCGAGACGCCGAAATTGCCGCTCACCGCGCGCGCGACCCAATGCACGAACTGCAGCCAGACCGGATCATCGAGCCCGAGCCGCGTGCGGACGGCGGCGAGCGCCTCGGGCGAGGCGTTTTCGCCCAGCAAGGTCTGCGCGGCATCGGCCGGCAGCGCCTGCGTGATGGCGAACACCAGCACGCACACGATGGCGACCGTATAGATCATGAGCAAGAGCCGCCGCAGCAGCCAGGCGAACGACACCGGAGAACCTCGTCTCAGGCGCGCTTGGGCGCACCGGCGCCGAGCGAGACCAGATCGAGCCGGAACACCGATCCGCGCGGATGCAGCTGATAGCCTTCGACATAAGCCCGTTGTGCCGCGAGAATGTCGAAGAACACCGGGATGACCGACGGCACCTCCTCGGTCATCATCGCCTGCGCCCGCTCATAGAGCGCTGCGCGGTTGGCGTCATCGGTCTCACTGCGGGCGGCGGTGATGAGTTCGTCGAAGCGCGGGTTGTTCCAGCGCGTCTCGTTCCAGGCGGCATCCGAGGTGTAGAGCAGCTTGAAGATCGCATCGGCCGTCGGCTGCATATTGTAGAAGCCGACATAGAAATTGCCTTTCTTCCAGACCTGATCGAGATAGGTCGCATGCGGCATGGTTTGCACGTTGATGCGGAATCCTGCCGGAGCGGCCATCTCGCGGATCGCGACGCCGAGTTGCGTGCGCGTGTCGGGCTTGTCGGAAGCAACCATGGTCAGGTCGATGCCGGACGGATAGCCAGCCGCGGCCAGCAGCTGCTTGGCCTTCGCGATATCCGGCTTCTTCAACGCGCTATCCTTGTAGAAGCGATAGGCCGGGCTGAGCGGCGTGTCGTTCCCGGGCGTGCCATAGCCGCCAGCGACGAACCCCGCCATGGCTTGGCGATCGATGGTCAGCGCCAGCGCCTGGCGCACGCGAACGTCGTTGAAAGGCTTCTGATCGCAGCCCATGTTGACATTGAGGAACTGCCCCGAGGGAACCCGCAGCGCCTTGACACCGGCGGCCTTGCCGAGCCGCTCATATTCGCCGGGCGTGGTCGACAGCATCAGATCGATGTCGCCCGAGATCAGAGCCGACGCTTCGGCGGTGCGATCGGGATAGACCAGAATCTCGACCCGATCGAGCGCGGGCCGAGCCGGATCGTAATAGGCCGGATTGCGCTCCACCACGATCTTGCGGTCCGGCTCGTAGGACACGAGCCTGAAGGGGCCCGACCCGTTCGCCTTCGTCGCGAGGCTGGCAAGGTCGCTGGCGATCACTTTCGCCGGCACGATGCGCGCATTGGTGTAGGCGAGCGCGACCGGGAAGTCGGCGAAGGACCCGGACAGCGTGAACTTCACCGTGGCGGCGTCGACGGCCGCAACATCCCTGATGGGACCGACATTGGTGCGCGCGGGCGAGGCCGTCTTCGGATCGAGGATCGCCTTGAAGGTCGCGACGACATCGTCGGCCGTCAGCGGTGAGCCGTCGTGAAAGCTGACATTGGGCCGCAGCTTGAACGTCCACTCGGTCAACCCCGCCGCATGTTGCCAGGACAGCGCCAGATCCGGCTCGACCGCCATATCCGGCTTCAGCCGGGTCAGGTTGGAATAGAGCAATTCGGTGATGAGATATTCCGGATTGACGCGCGCCAGCAGCGGATGGATGACCGCAGCGCCCTGGTCGACGGAGATGCGCAGCACGCCGCCGCGCTTCGGCGCCTCGGCGGCGAGGGAGATTTGCGGCAAGGCGCCCAACGCGAGCGCGGTGCCAGCGAGGAAATGGCGACGGGTGACGGACGGCATCAGGGCAGAGTCCTCTTAGGGCGTCATGGTTTCGGGAGAGAGTTCGGGACAGAACTCGACTGAAAGATAGGCCAGCACCGATTTCGCCAATGCGACGATGTCGGTCAGCGTGGTCGACTCGCCTGGCGCGTGAATGCGGCTGTCGGGCTTGCCGAGACCGGTGAGCAGCACCTCCTGCATGCCGGTGGCCTGCTGCACCCAGCCGAAATCGGAGCAGCCGGAGGCGCCCCAGCGTGCGAAGTCCTCGGCGGCGTAACCGAACCCGGCCGAAAGCGCCCGCTGCCAGCGCGGCCAGTGGGGACCGCCGGGGTCGGCGGTCGGCGCCAGATGACCGGTGAGGATGATGTCGAGATCGAGGCCGCTTGCGGCCTGCCTGATCACGGTCTCGATCTCGCTGCGCGCGGCGGCAAACTGCTCTTCGGGCGCGTAGCGACGGCACAACAGGATCTCGAACTGCGACGGGATCTGTCCGCCACACTGCCCGCCATGAACGGCCGAGATGTCGAGGCTCGCGGTGAGCGGCCCGGTTGCCTGCGGCGGTGGCGGCAAGGCCGACGTCCGCTGCGCGATCACGGGCTTCAGGCCGGCGAGCGCAGTGAGGATCGGCAGCGCCGCTTCGATCGCATTGGCGCCGGCGCTGCGCTGCTCGCCGGCATGGGCCGCCTTGCCGCGCACGCGCACCGTCAGCGTGAACAGGCCGAAGCAGCCGGCCCAGATTCGCGGCATGGCGCTGCCGTTGAAGTTCAGAATGTGCCCTTCGAGGCGTCCCTGCTCTGCAAGATAGCGGACGCCCGGATAGAGCCCGGCCTCCTCGTCCGTGCACAGCAGCAGCATCGGATCATAAGCGAGCACTAGGCCCGTCTGCTGCGCGGCGCGCAATGCGAGCAGCGCAGCCGCTATCGATCCCTTCATGTCCGCAGCGCCGAGGCCGAACAGGCGATCACCCTCGCGGGCGAGCTGCAGCGGATCACCGGCCCAACCGTGCGCCGCCGGCACGGTGTCGACGTGGAAATACAGCCCGAGCACCGGCCGGCCGGAGCGGCGCCGCGCAATCAGGTTCGTGCGCTGCCCGCGCGCGCCGGGCGCCCGCCAAAGCTCCTCGGGAACGATCACGCGCTCGCAATCCAGCGCCAGCGGGACAGCGAGCTGCTCCATCAGATCGGCAAAGGCCTCATAGCCGGCGCCCGGCGGAAAGCTGGTGTCGACCGCCACCATGCTGCGCAAATCATCCACCGCGGTTTCGGACAGCCGCTCGATCGCCGCGAAGGCGCCAGCCAGGCTGGCCGCGCCCCGATCCGGGATGTCCAGAGAAATCATTTGCCGCTAACCCAATCCTATATTCTATATAGAAATAGAGAACACGACGTGGCACTTGTCAATTCCATGAAACAGGCAGGCGTGGCCAGCAAAGCGGCAGACGGCATGGGGGCAGGTCCAGGCGGACTGCCGGTGCCGTTGTACGAACATGTCAAACGGCAGATCGCCGAGGCGATCCTGATCGGCGACCTTCCCCCGGGGACGGTGCTGCCCGGCGAGGTCGCGCTCGCCGATCAATATGGCGTAGCTGTCGGCACCATCCGCCGTGCGCTGGCCGATCTCACCGCCGGCGGCATGCTGATGCGCCGGCGCAAGACCGGCACGGTCGTCACCGGTCGCGCATCACAGCATGGGCTCAGTTTCTTCTTCCAATATTTCCGCCTGCTCGGCGCCGACGGCAGCCTGCTCCAATCCGAGGCCGAGGTGCTGTCGGTGATCATACGACCGGCCGCCCCGACCGAGGCGGCGCTGTTCGCCGTGGCGGTCGGCGAGAAGCTGCTGCACCTGCATCGCATCCGGCGCGTCGGCGGTGCGCCGGTGCTGCATTCGCGCATCTCGCTGGTCGCCAGTCGCGTGCCGCAGTTTCCGCGCGAGACGAAGAAGGTTCCCGCCCTGATCTATCGCCACCTGCTCGAGGCCTACGGCATCCGCATCGCGGCCGTGCGGGAGAAGGTGACCGCCGAGGTCGCGACCAAGGAGGACCGCAAGCTCCTCGGCCTCGCGGCGCCGAGCGCCGTGCTGGTCATCGACGAGGAGGCCTACGACCAGACCGGCGCATTGGCGATCCTCAGCCAGCACCGCGCGACGACGGCGCAGCACTATTATTCCAACGAGATCCGCTGAGACGCGAATGTTCGTCCAACGTGCCGCAGCGCGGCCGATCGCCAGCGATCAGCAGTGCCTCCTCACGCCCGCAGGATGCAGCGTGATCTCGAGGGTCACGCCTGGGTTGGTGCCGCCGCCAGTTCGACGCCGCAACAGATGCGGCCGCCGTCGATCACGAACCGACCGGCCAGGCGCGCAACGTCGGCCGGCCAATCGCGCTTGAGAACCCGCGCCTCGAAGGCTCCGGCCGGCCAGTCGATCGTCAACTCCACATCGCTGAATTCGAGGAAGCCGCGGGTGATCGGATACTGACATTTGTAGTAAGCCTCCTTCGCGCTGAAGAACAGGATCGGCAGGATCGGCTGCAGCTCCTGCGGCTGGCGACGAAGCCACGCCCGCTCCCCTGATGTCAGGACCAGGTCGTGCATCGACGGCTCGAACTCACGCACATCCTCGATGTCGAGACCGAGCGCCCGGACATCGCGGCTGCGCGCGACGACCACGGCGCAATAATCGGCGCAATGCGAGATGCTCCCCGTATAGCCGGAGGGCCAGACCGGCGCCCGGTCGGCCCCTGGGACGAGCGATATCGGGGTCGCGCCGAGCGAGGCGAGCGCCCGGCGCGCCAACATGCGCGCGGTCGCGAATTCGGCGCGCCGCTTGGCGACTGCAGCTCTGACATGGGCCAGTTCCTCCGGGAACAGCTCCTCATCGCCGTGACAGATCTCCGAGGCGACGACCACGACCGGACGTCGAAACAGCTCGGCGATTTCCATGACAGAACTCTCCACCACATCCGGCTCGCGCGCGCACATGGTGCTTCACGAAATCAAGCCGTCAGCCGCGCGTCGGGCTGCTCTTCACGTTGGAGCACGCGCATGCGGCGGATTCAAGCTTGCGCCGGGCCTCTCGGGTTCACCCCGTCAAACTTGGGGGGTGGAGACAACAGCAAGAGCTTCGCAGCCATCATTGCGCGGTTCGGCCCGGCTCCGATCCCAGCGGATTGCGCTGAATGGGCAGCCCGAACGGGTCGGACGGCAACACGGTCGGCCGCGGCGGCGCGCTCCACGGGGATGGCTGGCCACGTCCCGTCTGGGCTCGCGGCACGCCGAACTGACGGCTGGCCGGCGGCGACGGCGCCGTCGCTTGCGGGTACAGCAGCGTCTGCGGCGGAGCTTGCGCAGGCGCGGCACTCTGCGGCGGCGATGCCGGTTGCACGGGCGCAGCCGGTTGCGGCGAGACGGCGGACTGCGGGCCCGTGGAGGGCGACGGCGATGCGGAGCTCGAGGCCGGCGCCGACGCAGCCGGCTGCGCCGGCGCGGTGGACTGTGCGGCGTCGGCCGGCTTCGGCTGCGCCGCCGCGACGGCCGCGTCCTGTTTCTCACCCGAGAGCGCCTCGTTGGTCTTGAACATGTCGGCGCCCAGGATCAGCGGCAGCTCCTTCGATGAATTCCCGATCACCACCACCTTGGCATTGTTCGACTTGGCGAGCTGCAGGGTCGCCTCGATGCCTTGCCAGGTCAGCAGCGCGGGCGTGAGACTCGAGCCGACGATGGTCTGGAAATCGCGGATGCCGGCCGCCTCGATGCGGCGACGCGCAGCCTCACCCTCGACCGACTGCAGAATATACATGTAGGCCTGGGCCCGCTGCTCCTCGGCGAGCTTGTGGTCGATCGCCTCGTTGATCTGCTGGGGCAACTCCACGCGCCTGATGATCACCTTGACGAGGCGCACCAGATCAACCGGAAATTCACTGATGGCCTCGCTGAGGACACGGCTTTCCAGTTCCTGATTGGAGAGCAGATAGAGCTGGTCGCCGGTGATCTTGCCGACGACGTCGCGCACCCCGCCGCTGATCGCCGGCTCGACGATTTTCTCGAAATAGTCCGGCCCCAGTTGACGGTTGAGCTCGGCGAGCTTGCCGGGCGCGGGTGTCGCGAACACCGTCACATCGACCGAGATCGTCAATCCGCCCTGGCTCAGCGCCTCGACCTTGTAGCTGCGTGAAATCAGCCGGGTGTCGTAGATCCGCACCGAATTCCACGGCCATTGCAGGTGCAGGCCCTCATTGTAGACCACGTTGTCGCTGGTGCCGCCGAAGAACAGCGAATATCTGACCCCGGCAAAGCCCGGCGGAATGACGATGAAAATGTGCCACCAGGAATAGATGACGAGGAAGCTGACGATCGCGAGCGTGACCAGGAACGCCGTCCTGAGGCGAGCGCGCAGCCGTCCGCCGCCGCCCATCTGCAGATCCGGCATCGGGACATGTTTCATACGCGCGCCTCCTGCGAGCGGATGCTGCCCTGCTCCATGTAGATCACCCGGTCGGCAACGCCATAATAGCGATCGTCATGCGTCACCGCCACGATCGTCTTGCCCTGCGCCTTCAACTCCGGCAGCAGCTTCGTATAATAATAGTCGCGCGACGTGACATCCTGGTCCGCCGCCCATTCGTCGAACACCATGATCGGCTTGTTCTCGAGCAGCGCGCCGATCATCGCCAGCCGCTTGCGCTGGCCGGTCGACAGATCGAGCGTCGAGAACGCGCCGTCAACGAACTTCACCATGCGATCCAGACCGAACCGGCGCAGCAGGTCGTCGACGCGCCCAGGGTCGGTATCACGCAGGCCGTAGAGCCGGTCGAACAAATGAAAATCAGCGAATACCACCGAGAACAGTTGACGATAGCGCGCCGCATTATGCGGGCGGACCGCGGCGCCGTTCCATACCAGCTGGCCGCCGAGCGGGCGGTACAAGGCGAGCAACAGTAGCAGCAGCGTCGACTTGCCGCTGCCATTGCCGCCGGCGATGAACACGATCTCACCAGGCCGTAGCGACAGATCGATGGGGCCGACGCGAAAGCCCTGCCCGGCCTCGGCGCCGCCATGCTCAAACGTCAACTCGCGCAACCCGATCGAGTGGAATTCCGGATCAGCCAACAATGACGTCGGCTGCGCGTCGCGCTCGGCGCTGTCCAGCCACGCCTCGACCGACCAGATGTGCTCCGCCGCGGCATTGGCCTTGATCGCCTCCGGCAGCGCCCGCACGAAGACCTCCATCGGTCCGGCAATGAACAGGATGATATAAGTGATCTTCTCGATGACCAGCCGATCGACCTGGTATTGCGGCAGAATGAAAATGATGGCCGCGAGCAGCATATAGAAGAAGGTCTGGCTGGAGGCGAGGCCCTTGAGAAACTGGCGCTGCGACTGGATGCGCAGCTCCCGCGCCTGTGCGCCGTAGCCGAGAATGTAATTGTCGAGCAGATCATCGCCCTTCTCCGGCGCGATCTTGATCTCGCGGAAGCCATAGACGAGATGGCGGATGCTGTCGAACAACCGGCGCTCGCTCTCGCTCGCGGCGTCCAGGATCGTCCGGCTCGAGCGTTGGCTGCGCCGGTAGTAGATGATCGCCGCACACACCAGCACGCACAGCATGATGAACGCGAACATCGACAGGGTCGCGACATAGAAGGCGGAGAACAGCAGCATCACCGCCGATGACGCCCCGATCACGATCGACTCGCTGGCCTCCGAGATCACGAAGCAATCATGCGACAACGTCCCGATCAGGCGCTCGCGGTTCATCGCATCGAGCGCCTGAAGGTCGATGTCGCGGAGCTTGCGCACGATGTTCTCGCGTATGCGCGTGAGCATCGCCTGGACGATGATCGCCGTCCGCGACAGGGCATAATTGCGCGTCCAAAGAAAGATTGTCGCCAGCAGAGCGAACAGCAGCAGATTCGGCAGCGTCGCGCCGGCCTCCCCACCTCCGACCACCGCATTGACCACCGCCATGGAGGCGCCCATGGCGATGCCGGACAGCGCCGTCATCAGCGCCAGACTCAGCGCTTCACGCGGGGCGTCCGATTTGTCGCGGATCAGTGCGGTGTAGCTCGGTATCGGCCCCATGCGGGAGCAGCTCCTGCGCGTCTCACGCGGTCAATGATGAATCCGGGCCACCACCGGCTCGGGACGCGCCAGGAACATGCGGTCCGAACTCGACAACGGCTGCAAGCCGTCGATCCAGGTCGCGCTGTCATCGAAACGGGCAAAGAACGGTCGCTTGACCCAATCCGAGACCCGCGCCTGCACGTAGCTGAGGACGAAGCTGCGGGTGCCGCCCACATCCGCAACACCGTCGACCGCGACCTTGCCCATGTCGGTCGACATGATCGGCCCGCGCGCCGAGCGCGCCAGGCCGGAGACCTGCCTGATGCCACCGCGGTAGATCTCGAGTGCGCGCGCCAGCGGCACCTCGAAGAATGCGCGCGGCCCGGTGTCGCGGAGCACGAACATATAATAGGGCACGATGCCCTGCCGGACCTCGCGGCTCCAGAGCTCTTGCCAGATCCGGGCGTCGTCATTGACGCCGCGGACGACAGGCGATTGGCTGCGCAGCACCGCGCCGGTCGACAACAGGCGTTGCACCGCACGACGCGCAGCCGCCGTCTCGAGCTCGCGCGGATGGCTTATATGCAGCATGATCGCCAGATGACGACCGGAGCGGACCACCTCTTCGAGAAGCGCGATCAGATCGTCGGCGTCGTCATCGGTGGTGAAACGGTAGGGCCAGAAGCCCAGCATCTTGGTCCCGATGCGGATGGTCGTGACATGGGCGAGATCAGCACCAAGCAGCGGCAGGAGATAGCGGCGCAAGACCGACGCCCGCATGATCAGCGGGTCACCGCCGGTCAGCAGCACGTCGGAGATCTCCTTGTGCACTTTAATATACGCGACGAAGCGCTGGCTCTCGTCGGTCGCCATCCGCAGATCCCGGTTGCCGATGAATTGCGGCCAGCGGAAGCAGAACGAGCAATAGGCCGCGCAAGTCTGGCCGCTGGCTGGAAAGACCAGGCAGGTCTCGGCATATTTGTGCTGCAGCCCCGACACCCCACTACCGCCGAGTTCCGGCATGTTCATCGTCATCTGCCGCCCGGGATGGGGATTGAAGCGCCGGTGAATCGCCGCCGTCACCTCGACCGGAGCCGAACCGCCGACGCGCATTGCCCGTTCCAACGCGTCGAAGTCGGCCGAATCGAGCATATGACGATCCAGCATCGTCAGGCGGTAGAACGGATCCTCATCCGGCTCGGCCCAATCGATCAGTTCATCGAGCACATAATTGTTGACCCGGAACGGCAGCACCTGCCCGACGACTCTCATGTCGTGCAGGGCTCGGTCCGGAATGTCGCGGTAGCGGCGTAAAATGTCGAGGTGCTGCAGCCCGTACAGCTTGAGAGACTTTCCCGCCACGCGCGACCTCGCACCAAATATCCGGCCCCTTCGACCCACGGACAATCATCCACGCGGATCGGAAACCACGACGACAAACAGCCGTCGTCGAAGCGACGACAGATGAACGCAAGCTGATGACTAAACGGAAACGCCGGAAGACAAGTTCGCGACTGACCGCCCCTGATCTCGTCGCCCTTCTCTCAGCATGAACACTGCCCGACCGCGACTGTAGGTAGCCACCGAATTGTTGTCAATCAATCGGACGGGTCCTACACATCAAGCGCCTTGCATGACCGAGTATCGTCATCCAGACTAATCTGGTTGATTCATGTGAGAGTGACACATGCCTCTGATCCTGGTCGCTTTCTATATTCTCCTCTGTCTATTTGTCGGATTTTTGGGGCGTTACACGCGTCCGGGACCGTGGATCATCTTCATTCTATCTCTCATCTTCACGCCATTCGTCATTCTGCTGCTGATGGTCGTGTTTGGTGAGCCATCGCGACCGCAGCGCACGAGCTGATTTCAGATGTGCGGGCTGGCGGGCGTCTGGTGCTGGGATACGCCGATCGACCGCCCGGCCATTGCCCGGGCGCTCGGCTTGCTGGACCATCGCGGCCCCGATGGAAACGGGCTGTGGATATCCGAGGACGGCAAGGTTGCGCTGGGCCATACAAGGCTCAGTATCATCGATCTTGTCACCGGCGAGCAGCCGCTGTCGCATCCCAACGGCAAGCTTCAACTCGTCGTCAACGGCGAGTTCTATGATTACGAACGCATCCGCAACGATTTGACGGCCCGCGGCGCACGATTCAGGACCCGCTCCGACAGCGAGATCGCCCTGTGGCTATATAACGACTCCGGCACGCGCTGCTTCGCCGATCTCAACGGCGAGTTTGCTTTCATTCTCTGGGACGCCGGCGCCGGCCGCCTGATCGCTGCACGGGACAGGTTCGGCATCAAGCCCCTGTTCTACGCCGTCCAATCCGGACGCATTCTGCTCGCGTCGGAGATCAAGGCTCTGCTGGCGATGGGCGTGCCGGCGCAATGGGACGTCGAGGGCTTTCTCGATGCAGCCCATGTGCTGCAGGACGGAACGCTGTTTTCCGGCATCCGCCAAGTCCCGCCAGGTTGTTATCTCTCGGCCACGCGGCACGGCATTACCATTCAACGCTATTGGGACGCTCCCTTCGCGTCGGCGCTGTCACCGATCGAGGACGAGCATGGCGCGCTCGATCAGATCCGCGCCCAAATGTCGCGGGCGACGCGATGGCGGATGCGCGCCGACGTACCGGTCGCGGCCTATCTCAGCGGCGGCATCGATTCGATGTCCGTACTCGCGCTGGCAGCCGCCACGACGAACCGGGCACCGGACGCATTCACCATCGCCTATGAAGACGCGGCCTACGACGAGAGCCATCGCGCAGAGAGCTTTGCGACGCAATTGGGTGCCCGCTTCCATCGCGTACCCGTCAACGGCGCGGCACTGGCGGACCATTTCGCAACCTCGCTCTGGCACAGCGAGACCGCGTGCTTCAACCCGCACGGCACGGCCAAATTCATCCTCAGCAAGGCCGTACGTGATGCTGGCTATAAAGTCGTTCTGACCGGTGAAGGGGCCGATGAGATCTTCGCCGGCTATGCACCTTCGCGTGTCGATGCGCTCGGCGGCAGTGCGGCCATGCAGGCGATGATCGCTACACGCGACCGCGCGACCTATGCGGTGACGCCGCAGCACACGGCGACCGACCAGCTCCCACTCATCGCGCAGAGATTTGGTACGGTGCCGACCTGGTTGCGACACCAGATGGCCCACCTGCTGGGCGTCGCCGACCTGCTCCGCGATGATCTGCGCGCCGCATGGTCGACCGACCGGCCGTTGGCGGCCTTTCTGAAATATCTCGAGCCGTGGACCGTTCCTGCGCTCGATACGGTCGATCTCGGGATCGCCCTGATGCTCAAGACGACCCTGCCCAATTATGTCCTGGTCACGCTCGGCGACCGGATGGAGATGGCCCATTCCATCGAGGGCCGCCTGCCGTTCCTCGATCACCAGGTCGTTGAGCTGGCATGGCGGTTGCCCAGCCACTTGAAGATTCGCGACGGCGTTGAAAAATTCGCTTTGCGGCAAGCGATGCGCAACCTGCTGCCGGCAGACGCCGTCGACCGGCAGAAGCATCCCTTCATTGCGCCGCCGACCGCCACCGATGCCAAACACCCGTTCGGTGCCATGATCCGCGATGTGCTGCATGGGCCGGCTCTGGCCGCACTCCCATTCTTTGAGCCGAGAAAGGTGCGCAAGCTGATCGACCGTCTGACGTCACTCCCTCCAGAGGATCGCCTGCGGCTCGAACCGCTGCTCGTCGAGATCGCCAGCCTATGCATTATCCACGATCTTTTCAAAATGAGTTCATCCAGCGATCCGAGCGCGCAGCTATCAATCCAGATGCCGTCAACAGAGGCCTTGGCGTAAGAGCTTCCAGTTGACGTCAACCATCGCCACCTATATCTCTTCTTGCAGCTATCCTGATACTCGTCCTTTGCGAGTAGATCAGCTCTCCGGTCAAGTCGCGTTCCGTTTGTTGTGTAACGCTCACCATTTTCACCGCCCGTTCTGTTGTGCTCGTTCTTCCATGGTAACGCACGCGTCGGACTGATGCGCAGACGTTCTGTTGTCTATTGCGTCTTGATCAAGAGGGAGTCGTGAGCGTGCCAGCAATTTGTGTGGAGATACGCAGAGTTGGCGGCGCGCTGAGGATGCATGATCCATGCGCTCGCTTTGCATCACGCTGGCCGGTTCGGCCGAACGCGCCTCGACGCGCATCTTGAGCTCCGTCGAGCGGAGCGGTGCTTGGCGGCGACGTGCACGACAATCAACGACTGAAACACTTCGACGGCTGGGGGACCGCGGATGGGCATCAATGTGGACACGACGGCGTCGCTGTCGCGACGACAGGCGCATTGGGAGAAATCGTCGTCGATCCGGTCGCGGCCACGGCGCGTGCTGCGCAATGTCAGTCCCGATGAACACTTCTATCCCATAGCTCGTCAGCCCATTGCGCTGCATCCGCTGGTCAAGGCTCTCGGCACCGCCGCTCGGCAGCGCATTCTGCTGCAATCACTTTACAAATTCCTGAATGATATCGCGTTCGTCGAAACCCGGGTCGTCAGCGAGGTCTCGCTCGCGATTGCCAATGATCAGCTGCCATGGCCGTTTCCGGCGCAGCTGCGCGCCGACGTGCTCACCGTCGTCATCGACGAGGCCTTCCATGCCCATGTCGCGATCGACTTCATGGAGCAGGTACAGCGGCTGACCGGTGTCACGCCGCTGTCATTGCCGACGACCCTCACGGTCGAACAGGCGATCCGAAACGCTCTTCCCAAGCTGCCGGCTGATCTGCACATCGCGCTCAAGACGATCTCCGTCTGCATTGCGGAGAACTCCGTTACCAAGGATCTGATCGACGTGCATCGCGAGGACGGCCTCAATGAGACCTTCCATGCCGTAAACGGCGATCACATGATCGACGAGGTCCGCCACTGCCTGATCTTCGGCGATGTCCTCCGACATCTCTGGGGCGTCCTGACGCTTGCGCAGCGCCGTGCGATCGGTGCCGTTCTGCCCGACTTTCTCGGCGACTATCTTAGTCTCTCTCTGCAGAAGCAGTTCGACATCGACATTCTCGCCGACGTCGGGCTCGACGCACGCCAGATTGAGACCGTCATCGCCGCCACCCATCTCGACCAGGATCTCGCCACTTACCGCACCGTCAACCCGATCGTCGACAAGGTCGTGAACTTCCTGGCCGAAAGCGGCGTGCTCGACGATCCCGAGATCCGCAAGGCGTTCGAGGACCGGCGTCTGGTTGACAGTTGAGATCGCGGCGAGACCACGCTTTCTCGCCGAAGTCTGGCGCAGAACGGCTGATAGGAGACGGACGAGACCACCATGCGGAGCCTCGATTGCGTTGTTCAGGGCAATGACGATCTGACGCTGGAGATCGTCCGTCATCTGCACGAGAGCGGGCACGCTGTCACGGTTTTGATCACCCAAAATCCGCGTTGTCTCGCTTTCGCGCACACTGCGCGGATCAGGTCCGCGCCATCGCGGCCCTCCGCGCTCGGCGGCTACGATCTCGCCGTCCATGCCGATGGCCTGGCCGATGGTGTTCCGGATCTGCCGCCGGGCACGCTGGTGTTGCGGCCGCTGCAGCGCGACGGCGATGGCCCGGCAGTGCTCGTAGCTGCGATTGCGTCACAGCGCTCGTCCTTCGAGATCGCCTGGATGGACGGCCAGCGAGTGCTATGGACCGCGTCCGTGCCGCTCTCGGCGCGCGACACGGCCGGCACCGTCGTCGAGCGCGCCCACCGCGCGGCGCTCGATGGCTTGACCGAGTTGGTTACCATGCTGGCGCGCGAGGAAGAGCTCGCCGACACGCCGCCGCCCGTGACGACTCCGGTCGAAACAGCGACGCTGCGAGCCGTGCATCGCCTGCATTTCGACATCGACGCCGCGACGCTCAGCGCGCTGCCCCGGGCTATCGATTTCGGCTCCCACCGCGCACGCTGCGCGCTGCGGCTGGTCGCAGGAGGAGTTGGCCTTACCGTTGGACAGATCGACATCGCCGAGTCGTCAGAGACCACTCCGGGGCAAGTGCTCGCAGTCAGCATGGATAGTGTCGTGATCGCCGCCCGGAACGGAAGCGTCCGGCTCGGCGGTCTGCACGACGCAGATGGCCGAGCGCTCGATCGGACAGCGATCGCGGCATTGTTTGCTGTCGGCCAGACGGTCGATGGCGCTCCGCCCGATGCCACGGTCCTGCGGCGCATGCAGGCGGCGGAGGCGCAATGGACCACCGCCATCGCGGCGATCGAGCCGGCGCGCCTGGATTTCCTCGCGACCCTCACGCGCAACATCCAGCCGGCAAACGGCACGGCAGACTCTTGCATCCGACAGACTGCGGTCGGTCTCCCCAATATCGGCGACGATCGTTTCAAGCCCCCTGCTCTCTCCTCACTCGTGGCCGCCGTCGTCGCGACCGCGGCACGGGCACTCGATGCCACGACCGTCAGCCTCGCGCTCCGACTGCCGATCCGACCCGATCCCTTCGCGGCGCGCTTGGTGCCGTTGACACTTGCAGCTTCAGCCGATCGCGGCTTTGCCGAGCTCTGCGCCGACAGCGAGGTCCTTCTATCACTCGCCTTGTCGGAGCCGATGGCGGCCGATCTGCCGCAGCGTCTCGGCCGAACGGATTGGAGCGAGCAGGTGCCGGTCGCGATCCTGACCGGCGACGGTTCCGCTCCGTCAACGCCGTTGCGGCTGCGCGTGACGCTTGCTCCGGGCCAGACGAATACCGTCCAAGCCGCTGCGCTCGAATGGAGCGCCGCCAGCTTGGAGCCTGCATTCGTGGCCGAGCTCGCGGACTCGATTGCGACGGTCTGGAACGCCGGCTGCGCCGATCCCGACACCCAGCTCGGCGACCTGCCTTTGCTCTCGGCCGAGGCCCACGCGGCCCTCCGCGCGAGCAGCAAGGGGTCCGATGTCGCGACGGCGCGCGATCTCACGCTCAACGCTCTGCTCCACACCGCCGCTCTGACCTATGGCGAACGGCCGGCCGTGTCGTTCAATGCGATCGGCCTCGACTACACCACGCTGCATGCGCATGTGCGCGTTCTGGCACGACAGATCCGCGCGCGGACGCGGGCGCATGGCGATCACGTGACGGTCGCGCTGATGTTCGAGCGCGGTATCGCCATGGTCGTCGCGCTGCTCGCGACCCTGGAAGCGGGCGCGGCCTATCTGCCGCTCGATCCACGCGACCCACGTCCGCGCATCGCGCAGATGATCGAAGATGCCGCGCCTGTGCTTGTGCTTGTCGGCGCCGAATTCGAGGACCACCTGTGCGCCGGCATCGACCAACTGACGGTCGATCCGCTCGGTGCGGCGGCGGGACCCGAGGCCGAATGCCCCTCGGTAGCACCCGATGATCTCGCTTATATCATCTTCACCTCGGGCTCGACCGGGCGGCCGAAAGGCGCCATGCTCACGCATGGCGGCGTCGCCAACCGGATCGTCTGGATGCAGAAACACTACGGGCTGCAGCCGACGGACCGCATCCTGCAAAAGACACCCTACACGTTCGATGTCTCGGTATGGGAGTTTCTGCTGCCGTTGATCTCCGGCGCCGAGCTGGTGGTCGCGCCGCCGGACGCGCACAAGGACCCGCGCGCCATCGCCGGGCTGATCCGTGATCGCGGCATTACCGATATTCACTTCGTGCCCGCAATGCTGTCGGTGTTCCTGGGCAACGCTGACCTCGCCGACCTGGTGTCGCTGAAGCGCATCTATTGCAGCGGCGAGGCGCTGCCGACCGCGGTCGCGGCGCAGTGCCGCGCGCGGCTGGCGCATGCGGAGCTGCACAATCTTTACGGCCCGACTGAAGCATCGATCGATGTCAGCGCGTGGTGCTGCGATATCGGCGATGCCGAGCGCCACGCGGTGGCGCCGCTCGGATGGCCGGTCGACAACACGGAGCTCCATATTCTCGACGGCCGACTGCGCCCGATGCCGCTGGGCGTGCCAGGCGAGCTCTGCATCGCCGGCATCGGCGTCGCCCGCGGCTACGTCAGTCGGCCGGAGTTGACCCGCGAGCGGTTCGTCGGCAATCCCTTTGCTGATGGCGTCCCGCACATGGCGCGGCTCTACCGCACCGGCGACGTCGCCCGCCGCCTGCCTGACGGCGCCATCGAGTTCCTCGGCCGGCGTGATTTCCAGGTCAAGATCCGCGGTTTCCGCGTCGAGCTCGGCGAGATCGAAGCGGTGCTGCTGGAGCAATCCGACGTCGCGCAAGCGGTCGTCGCGCGGCGCGCGACCGATGGCCGTGAGCTCACCGTTGCCTATCTCGTCGGACGGAACGGCCGTCCGGACCTCGCTCGCACTCACGAGAGGCTCAGGCAGCGGCTGCCGGACTACATGGTGCCCGACCACATCATCGTCCTGGACGCGCTGCCGCTCTCTGCCAACGGCAAGCTCGATCGCAAGCAATTGCCTGACGTTGTCCCTGCCCCTGCTGCGGCCATTGTATCGATCGCCGATCCGGTGGAGCGCGAGCTGGCCTCTATCTGGAGCGTAGTACTTAAGCGGCCGCAGATCGGGCGCACCGATCACTTCTTCCGGCTCGGCGGCAATTCGCTGATGGCCGGCGAGATGATGCTCCGCGTCGAGCAGAGCCTGCGCGTCGGCCTCACCTTCCGCGCCGTCTATGAGAACGCGGTGTTGTGCGATCTCGCGCAGCACATCAAATCGGATGCGGCACGCCCGGCCGGCCGTCAGATCGTGATGGAGCGGCTGTAATGTCCCTGATCGAATCCGATCCGTCGGAGCTCGTCGACCGGCTGGCCAAGGAAGGCTTCCTGCTCCGCCGCAACGGCGAACAGCTCAGCCTGATCAATCTGGCGAACCGGCCGCTGCCCGACACGCTGCGTGGCGAGATCGGCTCGCAGCGCGATTCGATCATGCTGCATCTCGCCGACCGGATGTGGCCGCTGTCCTTCAACCAGCAGCGGATGTGGTTCATCGACCGACTGCAGCACGGGCACAGCGTCGCCTACAACTTGCCGCTCGCGACGCATATTCGAGGTCCGCTCGACGTTGGCGCGCTCAGCCAGGCTCTGACGATGCTGACGGCACGCCACGCGATCCTGCGCACCACCTTCATCGAGCATGAGGGCGGATCGGCTCAGCGCATCGTTGCCCCGGCTCCCGTCCAGCTCCACGTCGAGCCGATCAGTGAAAGCGCGTTGCCGCAGCGGCTCGATGCCGAGGCGCGGCGGCCGTTCGACCTCTCGGCCGGCCCATGCTGGCGCGTCAATCTATTCGCCCTGTCGCACGACCATCATGTGCTGCTGATCAATCAGCACCACATCATCAATGACGGCTGGTCGCTGGTCGTGATGCAGCGTGACCTCGCCGCCCTGTATGATGGCGCGCGGCAGGGCCGGCCGTCTGATGCCGCAGACCCGCCGCTGCAATTTGCCGAGTTCGCGCTGTGGCAGCGCCGCGCGCTCCCGGCCGTGATCGAGACCGCGCTGGACTATTGGCAGCGGCGGCTCGATGGATTCGCTCCGTTCGATCTGCCGGCCGATCGCCCGCGGCCGCAGCGGCTGAGTGGCCATGGCCAGACTTACCGCTTCGCCTTGCCGCCGGCGCTCACCAATGCGCTCCGCGACGCCGCGCTCGGCCAATCGGTCACCCCCTGTGCCGGTTGGCTTGCGATCTTCGCGCTGCTGCTGTCGCGCCTCGGCGGCCAGGACGACATCGTCGTCGGCATGCCGTTTGCCAATCGCCGCGACCCCGCGGTCGCCGATCTGATCGGCTATGTCGCCAACACGCTGCCGCTGCGCGTCGATCTCACCGGGAATCCCAGCTTTGCGGCCCTGATGACACGAGTCGCATCGGAATTGCTCGACGCCGACGCACATCAGGAGGCGCCATTCGACCTGATCGTCAACCGCATGGCTGGCGCGCGCGATCCCAGCCGAAACCCGATCTTCCAGGTCGCCTTCGTGTACCAGACCTTCGCCGACGGCCTCGCCAATCTGCGCCTGCCCGGCCTGACCTGCGAGACCGCCTTCATCGATACCGGCACGGCCAAATTCGATCTCACGCTCACGCTCTCCGAGACGGCCGAGGGCATGGTCGCCGAGATCGAATACAGCACCGATCTGTTCGACTCGTCGACGATCGAGCGCCTGACGGCGGAATTCCTGCATCTGGCAGAGATTGCGGCGCGGGATTGCGACGCGGCGATCGAGACGCTCGAGATCCTGCCGCCATGCGAGCGCGCGGCGCTCATCGCCTTCGGCGCGTCGGAAACCGCGGCTCCGGATGAGAGCACGCTGGTGGATCTGTTTGCGCAGACAGTGGCTGCGCATGGCGAGCTCCTGGCGATTGCGGGCGATCAGGCCCTGACCTATGCCGCGCTCGACCGCCGATCCGACGCGTTGGCCGCTCGCATCAGGGCGGGCATGACCGCATCTGGCCTCGCCATCGCCGATGGCGTGATCGGGGTCGCGGTTCCGAAGAGCGCCGACCTGATCGTTGCCTTCCTCGCGGTGCTTAAGGCAGGGGCTGCCTATCTGCCGCTCGCGCCCGATCTTCCGTCCGAGCGCCTGCGCTTCATGGTGGAGGACGCCGCGCCACGCCTGATCATCGTCACGGATCAGACATCCGGCCTCTTCGACGGCATGCCGGTGCCTCAGCTGCTGGTGGACATGCAGCAAGAGGACGCGCACGCCGATGCGGCGGCCAGACCGCCGCGCGGGCACGATCTGGCTTATGTCATCTACACGTCGGGCACAACCGGGCGCCCGAAGGGGGCATTGATCGAGCACGGCTCGCTGGCGAATCTGGCGCGCGCACAGCGCGATCTCTTCGGTCTCGAGCCGGGCGCCCGGGTCCTGCTCTATGTCGCGATGAGCTTCGACGTCTCGATCGGCGCCATCGCCACCGCGCTTGCTGCCGGTGCCACGCTGCACCTCGTGCCACAACGGCTGATGGCCGAACCCGAGGCGATCGCGGCCATGATCCGCGATCACGCCATCGATCTCGTCGAGTTGCCGGCCACCATTGCCCAGCAGCTTCCAAGGCGGCAGGATGCTGCGCCCCGGACATTGGTGATCGGCGGCGAAGTCTGTCCGCAGGACGTGCTGGCCTATTGGTCCGGACAGTGCCGCGTCATCAATGCGTATGGACCGAGCGAGGCCGCGGTGCTCGCGACCACCGACGCGATCTGCGAGCCGATCACCCCGCATGTGATCGGCCGGCCGATCGCGAATGTGCAGGTCCGGATCCTGGACGGCGACGATCGGCTTTGTCCGATCGGCGTGCCCGGCGAGATCTGCATTGGCGGCGCTGGCGTGGCGCGTGGCTATCTCGGACGCCCGGACCTGACGGCGCGCCAGTTCATGGCCGACCCGACGGGCCCAGGCCGGCTGTATCGCAGCGGCGATATCGGGCGCTGGCGCAGCGATGGACGCCTTGAATGGCTCGGCCGCGTCGATGAGCAGATCAAGCTCAACGGTCTACGGATCGAACCCGGTGAAATCGCGCGCGTGATGGAGCAGCACGAAGGTGTCTCCTCCGCCCACGTCCTGGTTGACCAGGACGGCCGCTCGTCGCGCTTGGTCGGCTACTACGCCGCGGCCCCGGAGTTCGACGAACCGGCGCTGCGACATCATCTGCGGGCAAGGCTGCCCGCTTATATGGTGCCGTCGCTGCTGATGCGCCTCGACGCGCTGCCGGTCGGCCCCAATGGCAAGCTCGACCCGCGCGCGCTGCCGCGCCCGCAGGCGGAGGTGATGCCGGAGGGGCGGACGCCGCGTACGCCGCTTGAGACGACGTTGGCGAGCATCTGGTGCCGCGTGCTGCGGCTCGAACGTATCAGCATCGATGACGAGTTCTTCGCGCTCGGCGGCGACTCCATCATGACTATCCAGGTGTGCGCCGCCGCGCGCGCCGTCGGCATCGCCCTGACGGCGCAGGCGATGTTTGAAAATCCCACCATCGCCCGGCTGGCCGAGGCGGTCTCGCGCACGCCGGCAGCAATTGTCGTGCCGCCCGCTGAGCCCGAGCAGACGGATGCGTCGATCGACATCCCCCCTGACGTGCTCGACACCTTGTGGAGCGTCGGGCGCGTCGAAGCCGTCTACGGACTGTCGCCGCTGCAGGAGGGGCTGCTGTTCCATGCGCTCTATGCGCCAGGCTCCGACCAATATTGCGTGCAGCTGTCGTGGCGCCATCAAGGACCGCTGGATCCCGCGGCGCTGCGTCTCGCTTGGGAAGGCGTCATCGCGCGGCACGGCATCCTGCGCACCGCCTTCGTGTGGGAGGGCGTGAGTCGGCCGTTGCAGGTGGTCTATGCAACTGCTCCGCTCGATTGGGACGAAGCCGATTGGCGCGGCGACGATGCCGCCAGGCTGGACACGTTCTTGTCCGAAGATCGTCGCTGCGGTTTCGCACTCGGTCGGCCGGGGCTGATGCGGCTGCGGCTGATGCAGCTGACTGACGACAGCTGGGCCATCGTTTGGACGACGCATCATCTGCTGATGGACGGCTGGTGCCTGCCGCTGATCCTGCAGGAGGTGGCGCTGCGCTACCGCCAGGCCTGCGGCGAGGCCGTCGCGCTGCCGCCAGCGCCGCCGCCGTTCGAGCGCCATATCGCCTGGCTGGCGCGGCAGGACCGCGACCTTGCACAGGCGTTCTGGCGCGCGCATCTCGCCGGCATCGAGGCGCCGACACCGCTGGCGATCAACCACCGGCCGCTCGACATCCGTCGCCCGATCGAACGGCTGCAGCGAGAGTCCGTGCTGCTCGACAAGACGCGCAGCGCGGCGCTGGCCGCGTTCGCGCGCCAACACCGGATCACGCTCAACACGCTGATCGAGCTGGCCTGGGCTGCCCTGCTGTCGCGCTATAGCGGGCATGACGATGTCGTGTTCGGCATTGCCGTGTCGGGCCGGCCGCCCGAACTGCCGCAGGTCGAACGGATGATCGGCCTGTTCATCAATACCGTGCCGTTGCGGCTTTCGCTCGACCAGGACCGCAGCACCCTCGATCATCTGCATGCAGTACAGGCCGCGACCCGCGGTGCCGAGGCGCATGCGACGGTCGGACTCGCCACGATTCAAGGCTGGAGCGAGCTCGAATCCGGCAGCGCCTTGTTCCAGTCGCTGCTGGTGTTCGAAAGCTATCCCGGCGGTCTTCCAGCCGAAGTAACCGAGCTGCGCATCGACGAGAAGACCAACTACCCGCTCACTTTGGCCGTGCTCCCGGGCACCGCGATCGAGCTGCGCGTGCTGTACGATGCCGACAGTTTTACGGCCGCTGCGGTCGCTCAATTGTGCGCGCATCTCGACCGCACCATCGCCTGGCTGACGCAGCATGCGGCCCGGCCGCTCGGCGAGCTCGACTTCCTCTCCGCGGCCGAGCGCCACGATTTGCTCATGGCCTGGAACGACCGCTGGGTCCCCTACCCGCGCGATGCCACCTTGCATGGATTGTTTGCCGAGATCGCGCGCCGCCACCCGTCGGCGACCGCAGTGGTCGAAGGCCATCGCCACATCGACTTCGGCACGCTCGATCGCGCTGCCAACCGCTTGGCGCACCGCATCGTCGCGAGCCTCGCCCCATCCGGTGGGATCGCGCCGGGCCGCCCAATCGCGCTGTGCTGTGGCCGCACCATCGAGATGGTGATCGCCATTCTCGCGATCCTCAAGGCCGGCGGCGCCTGGGTGCCGCTCGACCCGGATTATCCGGCCGAGCGGCTGAGATTCATGATCGAGGACAGCGGCGCCGAGCTCGTGCTGGCGAGCCCCAAGGCGGCCCGCGACGTCGCCGTCCTGCAGTCGCCGCAGCGCCTGCTGCTGATCGTCGAGCCGACCGATGGGAGCGGCGATGATCGTCCGCCTCCCGCCACAACGGGACCTGCTGACGCGGCTTACGTGATCTACACCTCGGGCTCGACCGGGCGTCCCAAGGGTGTCGCCTGCGTGCACCGCGCCGTCATCAACTTCTGCCACGAATGGCAGAACAAGCGCGCGATCGCGCCAGGCGATGCGGGAACGCTGACCAGCAGCCTCAGCTTCGACGTGTCCGTCTATGAGATCTTTTCCAACCTGTTGTTCGGCGCCGCGGTCCATCTGCTCGACAAGGACACCATCCTCGATGCTGATCGCTTCGCGCGCTATCTGCGCGACCAGCGGATCCAGAACTGCTATCTGCCGCCGCATCTGCTGACCGCCGTCGCGTCGCTGGTCGCGGCGGACGGGACGAACTATGCCCTCAAGCGGCTGATGGTCGGCGTCGAGCCGCCGCTCGAACAGGCGATGTGGCGCATCAAGCAGGCCGTGCCTGGAGCTGCCGTCGTGAACGGATACGGCACCACCGAGACGACGATCGGCTCGATCGCCTATTATGTCGAGCGCGACACCGGGCGCAGCGGCAACGCGCCGATCGGCGTGCCCTTCCAGAACCAGACCGCCTATCTGCTCGATAAGCGGCTGCGGCCGGTGCCGCTCGGCGCCATCGGCGAGATCTATATCGGCGGCGACGGTGTCTCGGCCGGCTACCTCAACCGCCCGGAGCTCACCGCCGAGCGGTTCATGGACAATCCATTCCAGTCGCTCCCTGACCGGCTGGCCGGGCGCAACGCCAGGATCTATCGCACCGGCGATCTCGGCCGGATGCTGCCCGACCGCCAGCTCGAATGCCTCGGCCGCATCGATACCCAGATCAAGATCCGCGGCTATCGGGTCGAACCCAGCGAAATCGAGGCGGTCATCGCCGCCTGCCCCGGCGTGACACAGAGCGCGGTCATCGTCGTCGACAGCGGCGCGGCAAGGCGGCTCGTCGGCTATTACGCGGCCCCGTCCGGACAGCCTGATGAGCAGACGGTGCGGGCGCGGCTCGCTGCGCTGCTGCCGCCCTATATGGTGCCTGCGGTTCTGATGCGACTCGACCGGCTCCAACTGTCGCCGAACGGCAAGATCGACCGCAGGGCGCTTCCGCTGCCCGCGAGCGCTACGCCTGACAAGCGCGACCTCAGCGCACCGCGCGACGACACCGAGGCCGCCCTCGCCGCGGTGTGGCGCACCGTGCTGAAGCTCGACCAGATCGGCATCGACGAGGATTTCTTCGCGCTGGGCGGCGACTCCATTCTCACCATCCAGGTGATCGCCCGGGCGCGCCAGATGGGATTGGAGCTGAGCGCCAGTCAGCTGTTTGCCGCCCCGACCATCCGCGCGCTCGCCGCCAGCCTGCGGCGCGAGGCGCCGGAGGCCCTGGTTGTCATTGATGACGACGACGCCGATGCCAGCCGCGCACCGCTCGCGCCGATCCAGCAATGGTTCTTCGCGATCGGCCATTCCGACCTCAACCATTGGAATCAGGCATTCCTGTTCCACGTCGATGCCAGCGTCACAATCGCGCGCATCGCTCACGCGCTGTCCCAGCTTGGCGAACTGCACCCGGCGTTCGCGAGCCGCTTCGTCAGCCATGCCGACAAGGGTTGGCGCGAGACGACCGGCCCCGCGGCGTGGCCGGTCGAGGCGTTCGACCTCACCGGTTGCGCCGACGCTGCGGCGGCACTTCGGGCGGAAGCCGATCGCGTTCAGGCGCGGCTCGACATCAGCCACGGGCCGCTGGCGCGCGCGACGCTGTTCACCGGCCATCCCGACCGGCGCCCGCGGCTGCTGCTCGCCGTCCACCATCTCATCATCGACGGCGTATCCTGGCGCATCCTGCTCGAAGACCTTGAATGCCTGTTGGCCGGCGGAACGCCGGCCAGACCTGCAGTGCGCTTTACATCCTGGCGCAGCGCGCTGGCCCGTTACGCCCGCACCGCTGCGGTCGCGCAATGGGATTACTGGCTCGCCGTCGGCGCCAACGCCTCTGCGCTGCCGCTCGACAGCAGCGAGGCCGATCCAGGCTGTGGCGAAGACGCTGACCGCATCTGCTTCACGCTCGACACCGACACCACGGGACGGCTGCTGACCCGGGCCGGCCCAGCCTATCGCACCCAGATCAACGATCTGCTGCTGACCGCACTGGCGCTGGCAGTGCGCAGCTCCACCGGACTCGCCGATGTGATCGTCGATCTCGAAGGTCACGGGCGTGAGGAGTGCGTGAGCGCACGCGACGTGTCGCGCACGGTCGGCTGGTTCACCTCGATGTTCCCCGTCCATCTCACCCTGCCGGCCGGCAGCGACATCGACGCGGCCATCAAGGCAATCAAGGAAACCTTGCGCGCCGTTCCCGACAAGGGCGTCGGCTATGGCGCGCTGCGTTTTCTGTCTGACGATCCCCGTCATGCGGCGCTCGCTGCCGGTGCCAAGGCGCGCATCGGCTTCAACTATCTCGGCCGCTTCGATGCGCTGAGCGGGCGCTACATCACCCTGTCTGAGGAGTCCGCCGGCACCGCGGTCTCGCCGCGCAACAGGCTGATCCATCCGATCGAGATCAGTGCCTATGTGTCCGATGGCGCGCTCAAAGTGACCATCGAATACAGCGGCAGGTGCTGTGCAAGCAGCCGCGCCCAGCGCCTTGCGGATGCGTTTGCGACCGCCCTCGGCGATGTCGTCACGCATTGTGTGAGCGGCGCTGGCGGCCTGACGCCGAGCGACTGCCCGCTCGCGCCGGATGTGAGCCAGGCCACGCTCGACGGGCTCGCGCGCGCCGGCCGGATCGACACCGTCTACGGCCTCGCGCCATTGCAGGAAGGCTTGTTGTTCCACGCACTCTACGCACCGGACTCCGATCAGTATTGCGTGCAACTGTCGTGGCGCCATCAGGGTCAACTCGACACCGCTGCGCTGCGCCGCGCCTGGCAAGGGATCATCGATCGGCATGGCATCCTGCGCGCCGCCTTCATCTGGGAAGGCGTGACGCGGCCGCTGCAGGCGATCTATGCAAACGTTCCGCTCGACTGGGAGGAAGCGGACTGGCGCGGCGGCCCAGACGATCAGCTCGACGCCTATCTGGCCGAGGACCGCCGCCGCGGCTTCAGGCTCGACCGACCCGGCCTGACACGGTTGCGGCTGATGCGGCTGCGGGACGATGGCTGGGCGGTGGTTTGGACGACGCATCATCTGCTGATGGACGGCTGGTGCCTGCCGCTGATCCTGCAGGAGGTCGCGCTGCGCTATCGCCAGGCCTGTGGCGAGGCGATCGAGCTGCCGCCCGCGCCGCCGCCATTCGAGCGCCACATCGCCTGGCTCGCCCGGCAGGACCGCAACCAGGCGCAGGCGTTCTGGCGCGCCCATCTCGCCGGCATCGAGGCGCCGACTCCGCTCGCGATCAATCACCGGCCGCTCGACATGCGACGCCCGATCGAGCGCATGGAGCGACGCCGGCTGCTGCTCGATCGCACGGACAGCGCGGCGCTTGCAACATTCGCACGGCAGCACAAGGTTACGCTCAACACGCTGGTCGAGCTCGCTCTGGCCGCCGTGTTGTCCCGTTACAGCGGCCAGGATGAGGTCGTGCTCGGCATCGCCGTCGCCGGGCGACCAGGCGAGCTGCCGCAGGTCGAGCGCATGATCGGCCTGTTCATCAACACCGTCCCGCTGCGGCTGTCGCTCGATGCCGAACGCAGCGTGCTCGAGAACCTGCATGCGGTCCAAGCCGCCACGCGCAGCGTGATCCAGCACGGCTATCTGTCGCTGACCGAGATCCAGGCGCAGAGCGCGGTGCCGAACGGCACGCCGTTGTTCCAGCAATTGCTGGTGTTCGAAAACTATCCCGACGACGGCATCGGCGCCGCGCCGGCCGGCGGCTATCTCGACATGCGCGGCGACATCAAGACCAGCTTCCCGCTGACGCTGGTGGTCGTGCCCGCTGCCGAGCTTCTGGTGCAGGCCTCCTACGACGCGGCCTGTTTCGACGAAACGGTGATCGCGCGACTGCTCGGCCATCTCTCCGAGACGCTGCGATGGCTGGCCGCCAATCCCGAGCGGCCGCTCGCGGACGCCGCCCTGCTGACCGAAGCGGAACGGCGCGCGGCCCTTGCGGCGGCCGTGACGGCGGTGCCCTATCCGCGCGACATCTCGCTTGCGGACATGTTCGAGGCCGTCGCGCGCCGCCAGCCGCAACGCGCGGCCGTGATGCACGGCGACAGCGCCATCGCGTTCGGCGAACTCAACGTCCAGGCCAATCGGCTCGCGCACCGTCTCCGCAAGCTCGGCGTGCGCGCGGAGACCGCGGTCGGCATCAGCATCGAACGCTCGATCCCGCTGATCGTCGGCCTGATGGGCATCCTCAAGGCCGGGGGCGCCTATGTGCCGCTCGAACCCGACGTGCCCGATGACCGGCTGCAATTCATGCTCGCGGATTCGCAGGCGCCGGTGCTGGTCACCACGGCGGCCCTGGCCAACAAGTTTCCGCAGTTCACGGGCGAGGTGATCGCGCTCGACGATCCCATGCTCGACAGCGAGACGGCATGCGATCCCACGCGGGAGGCCGTCGCGGATCCCCTGCTCTACATCGCCTATACGTCCGGCTCGACCGGACGGCCGAAGGGCGTGATGGTCCAGCAATCGACGGTGCTCAACCGCTTTCACTGGCTGTGGCGGTCCTTGCCGCTCGCCGACGACGAGGTCGGCTCGCAGATCAGCTCGATCAACTTCGTCGACGCGGTCTGGGAGGTCTTCAGCCGGCTCGCGCGCGGCATTCCCTTCGTCGTGTGCTCCGACGAGGTGGTCCGCGATCCCCAGCGCATGGTCGACGCGCTCGCTCGCCATCGCGTGACCCGGCTCGAGCCGGTGCCGTCGCTGCTGGCCTCGCTGCTCGACAACGTGCCTGACATCGCCGAGCGGCTGCCGCATCTGCGCTATTGCATCTGCTCCGGCGAGATCCTGCCAGTCGAGCTCGCCCGGCGCTTCCGTGCGACCATGCCTGCGGTGCGGCTGTTCAACCGGTACGGTTCGACCGAGGCGACCTCGGTGCTGTGGCAGGAGGTCGTGAACACCGAGGCCTATGGCGCCAACGTGCCGGTCGGCCATCCGGTGCAGAACGTCGGCATCTGCATCCTCGACCGCCGACGGCGGCCGCTGCCGCATGGCATCGCGGGATCGCTCTATGTCTACGGCGATGCCGTCGCGCGCGGCTATCATGGCCGTCCTGATCTCACCGCTGAGCGCTTTGTCACGCTGCCGCTGATCACGCAGGAGGTGAGAGCCTACTACACCGGCGACCTCGCCCGTCAGCGCGCCGACGGCAGCATCGAGGTGCTCGGCCGCGACGACAATCAGCTGTCGATCCATGGCTACCGCATCGAGCCGGGCGAGATCGAGACCGCGCTCGGCCGCCTCGCCGGCATCCGCGACTGCGTAGCCGTGGTGCGCGACATCGGCGGCAGCCGCCAGCTCGTCGCCTTCTACGCCGAGGCCGACGACGCCGGGACCGCACTGAGCCCGCAGGCATTGCGCAACCACTTGGCCGGGCAATTGCCGGCCTACATGGTGCCGTCGCTGTTCGTGAAACTCGCGGCGCTGCCGCTGACCATCAACGGCAAGGTCGATCGCAAATCGCTGGTCGCGCGCGACCTCGAGATCGGCCCGCTCGACAGCGATGCGCTGCTGCCACGCGACGCGACCGAGCGCCGGCTGCATGACCTCTGGGCCCAGGTCATCGGCATCGACCATTTCGGGGTCGAGGACGACTTCTTCGCCGTCGGCGGTCACTCCCTGCTCGCCGTCCGCCTTGCTACGCACATCAACACGACGTTCCGTCGCAGCTTCCCCGTCGCGTGGATATTCAGCACGCGCACCATCGCCGCGCAGGCCGCGGCGCTGCGCAAGGACGGCGCCGGCGCCGATTTCGAGCCCACCGTAATGCTCAAGCGCGGCCGCCGCATCCTGTTCCTCGTCCATCCTGGGCATGCCGGCGCCGAGGCCTATTCGGCGCTGGCGCCGCTGCTGCAGGATGATCTTGCGATCTGCGCGGTCGAGTCCTGGAACCTGTATGGCAACGATCAGCCCGTCACCGGCATTCCCGCGCTGGCGCGGCGCTATCTCGCAGCGATCAGGACCGTGCAGCCGACGGGACCTTATCTGCTCGGCGGCTGGTCGTTCGGCGGCAGCGTCGCCTATGAGATCAGCTGCCAGCTCGCCGCCGCCGGCGAGCGCGTCGAGCAATTGATCCTGCTCGACTCCTTCGGCCCGCATGACGGACGCCAGGCCTTCGTGGCCGCGTTCGACGCAGCCGCGCGTGCGGCCTTTCTCGACGTGCCGTTTTATCGCGACATGCCGGACGAGATTCGCGACCGCATGGCGCGCGTGATCCGCATGGAGAACGCCATGCTCGCCGACTTCCGCCCGCAGCGATATGACGGCCCGGTGCTGCTGCTGAAGGCCAACGAAGCCGAGACGCCGCCGGAGCCGTGCGTCGCGGCGTATCCCTCCGGCTTTCTCGACATGCTGCAAGCCACTCAGGCGGCGCCCGACAATTTCTGGGGACGCGTGGCCAGCCGGCTCATCGTGCGGCCGGTCGCCGGCACGCATGGCGGGCTGATGAGCGGCGCTGCCGTGGCCGAGATCGCCGCGATCCTTTCGCAGACCTGTCTTGAACCATCAAACATAGAGGATTCGTCCATCATGGGATCAGCGCCATGAACCAGCTTTCGCTTGCCACGCCCGCTGCGGCCCGCGCCGATCAGCGCGTCCAGGACCAGAACCAGGTCCTTGCTCTCATCGATCTGATCGAGCGCGGTGGCGGTTTTCCCGCCACACCGGCGACCGGCACGATCTACAGCCGGCTCGCGGACCGCGCCCACCGGCTCGACACCATCGACGCGGTCTGTCGTCGCGGCTTTCGCGAGGACGACGCCGAGGCGCTGCGCGCGGCGCATCGATTGCTGGCGCAGATCTATGCGGAGCGGCTGCGGCTGCCGAGCGGCGACGAGCGGCGCCCGAGCGCGGAGGCCGACGACATCGCCGAGCTGATCGAGACCTATCTGCTCGGCTTCGAGGAGCGCGCCATCGATCACGGGCTGGTGGCGAGCGCTCCGCGCACCGGCGCAGCGCTGGCGAGCTGGCTGCGCGAGCTGGTCGAGCAGCATCCGGCGACGGCGCATCCGTTCTACACCGACTTCATGCGCCGCGCGACCAAGCGCGACCTTGAATATTACTCGATCCAGGAAACCACGCTGGATCCCCGCTTCGACGACGCGATGGCGCTGCTGCAGCTCGGCACGCCCGACGTCGCCAAGATGGAAATCGCCAAGAACTACTGGGACGAGATGGGCAATGGCGAGATCCCGCGCATCCATACCAAGCTGTTCCAGCGGGTGCTCGACGTGCTCGGTATCACGGCCTCGGCGGTGCGCGCGCAGCTGCGCACCGAGTCGATCGCCTGCGGCAACCTGTCGATGACCATGGTGCTGCAGCGCTGCCACTTCCATAAGGCGATCGGCTATTACGGCGTCACAGAATATGTGGTGCCGTTCCGCTTCGGCCATGTGGTCGAGGCCTGGGAACGGCTCGGGCTCGATCCGTCGGGCCTCGACTATTATCACGTGCACTATCAGATCGACGCCGAGCACGGCAATGCGTGGTTCGATCACGTGATTGCCCCGATCGTCGATGCGCAGCCGGACACGGCGGCATTGATCGCGCGCGGCGCGCTGTATCGTCTCAATTCGTCCCAACGTTATCTCGACCGCTTGCTGAGCGATGTCTCTGGAGGAGCCGGCCATGCTTGACCAACCGAAGAATGACGACGGCAAAAGCGCGATCGCCGATCCCGCTTTGTCGCCGGAGGCGCGCCAGGTGCGGGCGCACGAGATCATCCGCGACCACGTGCTGATCTCGATGGCGGCGGGGCTCATTCCCGCGCCGGGCATCGATCTCGGCGCTGCGCTGGCCAATCAGCTCGCGCTGCTGGCGCGGCTGACCAAATTGTACGGCGTGCCGTACAGCGAAAACCTCGGAAAATCGGTCGTCGGCAGCCTGATGGCGAGCTCCGGCGGCACCTTCGCCGGCGGGGCGCTGTCGCTGACGCTGGTCAAATTCGTTCCCTTCATCGGCACGGCCTGCGGCGTCATCGCGATGCCGACCGTGCTCGGCGCCTACACCTACGCGCTCGGCAAGGTGTTCGAGGCGCATTTCGAGGACAATGGCACGCTCCTCACCTTCAACGCCGATCGCTATCGCGACCTCTGGCACAAGATGCTGAAGCGCGGCAAGACGGAGGCGGCATCGATGAAGGACCAGGCCGCCACCGCCGCGCCGAAGGCGAGCTGAGACGCGCCGCGATCACGCCAGGCCTGCAGAGCAGCCTTTGCGGTCGACAGACCGTCTCGCGGAATCGCGCGCGACGGGTTCGGCGGTCGTGATCGACGTGGACATGGTATCGGCTGGACATGGTCCCGGCGGATGACGCCGGGGGCCCGGATCGGGACACATTGCCGTCCTGCACGGGCTCACCTTGCACATCGACGTCCGGGAAGCGATGCTGCTGCATCGCGCTCATCAAGGATTCGTCATGTCCGTCGACACCGCCGCCGCCACCGATCGCCTGATGCGTTTTCTCGCCGTGCCGGGGGTGACCGGACAGGAGAAGGCGATCGGGCGTGAGATCATGGCGGCGCTGAAGCAGGCCGGCGTGCCGGCCAAGGCGATGCGCTTCGACGATGCCAATACGCGCATTGCGCTGCCGACCGAGACCGGCAATCTCATCGTGGAGCTGCCCGGCCGCGGCACGATGCGCGATCAGCCGCGCCTGATGTTCATGACCCACATGGACACGGTGCCGCTCTGCGCCGGGGCGCAGCCGAAGATCTCCGGCCGGAAGATCGTCAACCAGGCGAAGACCGCGCTCGGCGGCGACAACCGCTGCGGCTGCGGCATCCTGGTGTCGCTCGCGGCCGAGCTGAGCCGGCAAAAGCTCGATCATCCGCCGATCACGCTGCTGTTCTGCGTACGCGAGGAGAGCGGCCTGCACGGCGCGCGCCACGTCGACCTCAACGCGCTCGGCGCGCCTGCAATGGCCTTCAATTTCGACGGCAGCTCCGCTTCCAGCATCACCATTGCCGCTGTGGGCGCCGACCATTGGGAGGCGGAGATCTTCGGCCGCGCCTCCCATGCCGGCGTCGCGCCAGAGCGGGGCATCAGCGCCACCATGATCCTGGCGCTCGCGCTCGCCGACGTCAGAGCCGGCGGCTGGTTCGGCAAGGTGGTGAAGGGCAAGGGCAAGGACGCCAGGCAGGGCACCAGCAATGTCGGCCCGGTCACCGGCGGCGACGGCCGCCCTGCGGGCGACGCCACCAATGTCGTCACCGACTACGTCCATGTGCGCGGCGAATGCCGCAGCCATGACGCCAAATTCGTTCGCGAGATCAGCAACGCCTACAAAGCCGCGTTCGAGAAGGCCGCCAAGCAGGTCACCAACAGCGATGGCAAGTCCGGCCGCGTCAAGTTCAAGGCAGTGACGGAGTTTCCGCCGTTCCGGATCAAGGAGACCCTGCCGGTCGTCAAGCGCGCCACCGCCGCCGTCGCCGACATCGGCGCCACGCCAACCTTGCGCGCCGGCAATGGCGGCCTCGACGCCAATTGGATGGTCCGCCACGGCATCCCCACCGTCACCTTCGGCACCGGCCAGAACGAGCCGCACACGATCGACGAATGGATCAGCCTGGACGAATATGACCGCGCCTGCGCGCTGGCGCTGCGGCTGGCAACGATGGGATGAGAGCTCTCTGACGCATCGAGTTCGTCTCCCTCTCTCTCCCCTGCGATGGCCGGGGTCGTTCGCTTCGGCGACCGATCTCCGGCCATCGATGATCGACCGTCGGCCCCATGGGGTCACACGACGGTAATCTTGGCGCTGTCCATATCGCCGCGTTTGGGGTCATCGGGCCAAAGGGGCGAACCTTGCCAAGGAACAGCAGAGCGCGCGGCGTGACACTCGCGCCGGCTGGACAGATCGATGTGCTGGAGTTTGCGCGGGAGCTGCAGGAGGCGTTCTCCTTCGCCATCCTCGACGCCTCTGGCGCGAGCCGGGACCTGCCCATTCCCTCCGATTCGGACATTCAGGACTCCGTCAATGCCTCGGAGAGCGCGACTCATCGCGTCCTGCTGAACGGGGAAGCCATCGGCGGCGCCGTCTTGTCGATCGACCCCGTCTCGCAGCGCAATGCGCTCGACCTGTTCTACATCGCGCCCAGGCACCAGGGGTGCGGCCTCGGCCACGCGGCATGGCGAGCCATCGAGGCGCATTATCCGGCCACCCGGATCTGGGAAACCCACACGCCCTATCTGGAGAAACGCAACGTCCACTTCTACGTCAACAAATGCGGGTTCAAGATCGTGGCCTACTACAATGCCCACCATCGCGACCCGCTCGGGCCGCCGCCCGAGGACGTGGCGGAGGATGCAGACTTCTTCCGCCTCGAGAAGATCATGAGGAATGGACCATGAGTCCTGCCCGGCATCGAGCGACTTGCAGCAGCGAAGGATCCCCTGTCCCGCGATAAGCAGCGACATGCTCCATCGCGTGATCGCGGGGTCCCCGCTCTGCCGTCATTCATTCCTGGGATCGCAACGCGCGCCTACCCGACGATCAGCTAATTGTTCAGGTGCTTCCCGAAGACATGATGGCCGTCACTGCAGCTCAGCTGACGCTGCGGGAACAGACCCGAGTTTGAGCACACAGGCGTTCCATTGGTTGCTGCAAACGTCTCAACCGATGCCACTGACCGCAACCGTCATCGTCACTGCGGTCGCGCGTCGGGCGCATATTGAGCAGCAAACGCAGCGCTCGGCGGAATCGGCTTGATGACATCGATCAGCACGCCGTTGGGATCCTGGGTGATGAAATGCCGCTGGCCGAACTCCTCGTCGCGCAGCGGCAGCAGGATCGGCAATCCCGCCGCGACCGCCTCGGCATGCATCGTGTCGACGTCGTCGACCTCGAAATTCAGCAGCAGGCCCGAGGCCCGTCCGCGACCGGCGGCGGGGATCGTCTCGTGATCCCCCCTCAGGATCGCGAGATTGACGGCGGGGTCGCGCGTGGACTGCAGGTGGACGTACCAATCGGCCTCGAACAGCGGTTGAAACGCCAAGTGCCGGACATAGAACGCCGCAGTGGTGGCGACGTCGTCAGCCATGAGGACGGGGTAGTAGCTGGTAATCTTCATGCTTCCCTTCTCCCTCAAATATAGATACATTCTGCCTGTATCTTTATTTAACAAACAGGCAGCCTGCATGCAAGTAACATCGGTTCGACGCAGCAATCCCGAGCGGACGGCCGAGATGCGGGCGCGGCTGGTCGCCACGGCGCGCCGGCTGTTCGTGACCCACGGCTATGCCGCGACCAGCACGCCGTCCATCGTCGAGGCAGCCGGCGTCACGCGCGGCGCGCTGTACCACCACTTTGCGGACAAGCAGGCGATCTTCCGCGCCGTGGTCGAAGCTGAATCGGAAGCCGTCGCCGCGGCGATTGCAGCAGCCGACACGCCGGGCTTGTCCGCGCGCGCGCGGCTGCTCGCTGGCGCCAAAGCGTATGTGCTGGCAATGCAGGCCCAGGGACGCACACGGCTGCTCCTGATCGAAGGCCCAGCCGTGCTGGGCCGCGACACGATCCGCGAGATCGAAGGCCGCAACGGGGACGCCAGCCTGAAGACCGGCCTCGAAGAGGCGATCGCCGAGGGCACCCTGCCCCGCCTGCCGATCGAGGCGCTCACCTCGCTGCTCTCAGCCATGTTCGAGCGCGCCGCCATAGATGTCGCCGAGGGCGAGCCGATGGACAATGTCCTTGCCGTCATCGCACAAGTCCTGCGCGGGTTGGCGACGTCAGAGCAGAAGGCGTGAACCTTGCCTTTGCGACCAGCATGGCTGCGGCGCTCGCGACGGGCGTCCTCGCGGCGGTCGCCGCCTTTCATATCAGCCTGCCGGATCGTTCAAGGCTCTGGCTGCTGCTGCCGGCCTCCAGCTGTTTGCGCCTGGCTCTCGAATATCGGTGATGCATCGGCGATGATCCTGATGTGGAATGTGGGCGCGGCCTTGGTGTTCGCTACGCCGGGCAGCCGTGTTCGGACAATCTGCAATGCGATGGCTTGCGCAGCGGCTGAGCTGACTTTCTGGAAGCTGAGTTCCCCCGCTTCGGACCAAATTGACGTCCTGGCTTGAAGTCCTTGAGGCGCATGGAGGGCCACATCCCAGCCGCTCGTCCGCGATGCACATTCTGGTCATTTGCACTCCGGCGAGATGAATGACATGAGTCTGGATCATGCCAATTTTCAAGCCACCGCACTCGCTGGACAATGAGACGAGCCGTGACGAACGCTTCGGTTTGCGGCTCATCCGACATCGATGTTCGAGCAAAGGGACTTCGCGTGGCCTATAGAGCAGACCGGACGTCCCAATACGACTTCCTGTCTGGCGGCGGTCAGATGGGCCGCCTCATGCTCGCGCACGACTGGTCGACTTCTCCGCTGGGTCCCCCGGACGGCTGGCCTCAAAGCCTGCGCTCGGTGGTCGGCCTGCTGCTCGGTTCCAAGTTTCCGATGTTCGTTGCGTGGGGAACCGAACTGGGATTCCTTTACAACGACTCCTACGCCGAAATCCTCGGCGGCAAGCATCCGAAGGCGCTTGGCGAGCGCTTTTCCGAGATCTGGGCGGAGATTTGGCCCGATATCGCGCCGCTGATCGAAGCGGCAATGGCCGGCGAGGCCACCTATCGCGAGGACCTGCCGCTCCTCATGAACCGCAAAGGATTCGAGGAGCAGACCTGGTTCACCTTCAGCTATTCGCCAGCGCGGAACGAAGCGGGTCAGGTCGCAGGAATGTTCTGTGCGTGTAGCGAGACGACGGCGAAGGTCGTTGCTGAACGCCGTTCCCTGGAGGAACGCGAGCGGTTGCAGCGCATGTTCGAGCAGGCGCCCGGCTTCATGGCCATGTTGAGCGGGCCCGAGCATCGCTTCACGCTCACCAACCCCGCCTTTCAGCAACTGATCGGCCACCGTGACGTGCTTGGCAAACCAGTGTCCGCGGCCCTTCCTGACGCCGCCGCGCAGGGTTACGTCGAGCACTTGAACAAGGCGTTCAGCACCGGAGAAGCGCTCATTTTCTCGAGCGCTCCTTATGCGATGCAGGCTGCACCGGGCGGCCCCATCACTGAGCGGCTGGTTGACTTCGTCTACCAGCCGGTTCGCGATGCCGATGGCGCCGTCACCGGGGTGTTCGTCGAGGGCTATGATGTCACCGAACGCGTTCGCGCCGAGGCGGCGCTCCGTGCCAGCGAAGCGCGGCTCAAGCTTGCACAGCAGGCAGCCGGAATCGGCGTGTGGGATTGGGACCTCGTCACTGGCGCGATCAGCTGGTCGCCGGAGATGTACGACATCCTGGGGCTCGATCCAGCCAAGCATGCGGGAACGCCCTATGACACGTGGCTTGGTATTCTCCATCCGGATGACCGTGACCTGGCCGACAGGACGGCGAGAGAAGCGGCGGCGAAGGGCGAAGCGTTCAGCATCGACTTCAGGATCAAGCACCAGCAGACCGGCGAGCAGCGCTGGGTGCGTTCGCGCGCGACGGCCGTGCTCGATGACCAAGGCCGGCCGGCCCGCCTCGTGGGGGTGAATGTCGACGTCACGGGCGAGCGTCGACGCGAGGAAGGACTGCGTGAGCTGGCCGGCGATCTGCAGACCGCGGTCGAGGCAAGCGAACGGGAGCGGAACCGGATCTACGACCTCAGCAACGACCTCTTCGCTGTCGTTGGCTTCGACGGCTTCCTCAAGACCATCAATCCGGCCTGGGAAAGACTGCTGGGCTATTCACGCGCGGAGCTTCTGGCCAAGCCGCTCGCGGCGGTCATCCATCCTGATGACCTCGCTGCTGCGGGTCAGGTGATCGCGGCGCTGCAGACGCGCGATCCGCTGCAGCGGTTTGAAAACCGCCTGATCACGGCGGACAACAACACGATCTGGGTCGCCTGGGCCGCGGTGCCGGAAGGCGACCGCTTCTATGCTGTCGGTCGCGACGTCAGCCGGGAACGCGAGCAGGACGAGGCGCTGCGTCAGAGCCGAAAAATGGAGGCGATGGGACAGCTCACCGGCGGCGTCGCGCATGACTTCAACAACCTGCTCACCCCGATCGTCGGAGCGCTCGATATGCTCCAGCGCAGGGGCATCGGCGGCGAGCGCGAGCAACGGCTCATCGCCGGCGCGGCACAATCGGCAGATCGGGCAAAAACGCTCGTGCAGCGCTTGCTCGCCTTCGCCCGCCGACAGCCGCTCCAGCCCGTCGCGGTCGACCTCGGTCTGCTCGTTGCCGGCATGGGCGAGCTGGTGGCGAGCACCACGGGACCACAGATCAAGGTCGTCGTCGATGCCGCACGTGACCTGCCGCCAGCCAAGGCCGACCCCAATCAACTCGAGATGGCGGTGTTGAACCTTGCGGTGAATGCCCGCGATGCGATGCCGGACGGCGGGACGCTACGCATATCCGTCCGGGCGGCAACGATCGGCCGACAACACCGCTCCAACCTCAAACCCGGCCCCTATCTCCATCTCTCAGTCGCGGATAGTGGGACCGGGATGGACGAAGTGACGCTGTCCCGCGCGATTGAACCCTTTTTCTCGACGAAGGGTATCGGCAAGGGAACGGGGTTGGGCCTGTCCATGGTGCACGGCCTCGCCACCCAGTTGGGTGGCGCCCTCACCATCCACAGCACCCCGGGAGTAGGCACCAACGTCGAACTCTGGTTGCCGCAGGGAGATGCGCAGACGGGCACGCCGCTTGCCCTCGAACGAGCGCCGGCGCCTGCGGCTCGCCGCGGGACCGTGCTGCTCGTCGACGACGAAGACCTCGTTCGGCTCAGTACCGCCGAGATGCTGATCGAACTCGGGCACGAAGTTGTCGAAGCGGGCTCGGCCGAAGAGGCGCTCCGGCTGCTCAACGGCGGGCTGTTCCCCGATCTCGTCGTGACGGATCACCTGATGCCTGGAATGTCCGGCACAGAACTGGCCCGGCGCATCCAGGCCGAACGTCCCAACGTGAAGGTGCTGATCGTGTCGGGATATGCAGAGGCGGTCGGCATAGCGCCTGATCTCCCGAGGCTGACCAAGCCGTTTCGGAACTTGGAATTGGCGGCGAGCCTCGACAGTTTAGGCCGGTAGCACGTCGGCAATGTCCGCAGTTGTTGCTCGAGGTCCGCTCCTGACGTGACGCGGCGACGGAACGACTCCCCGTGACGATCTCCAAGCGTACGAACTCGACGATGAGCAGCCTCCCGTCGATGCTCCACCTTGACAAAGGGCGCATTCAGAACAAAAAATGAACAACGAATCCACTGGCCTGCTCGCGGAAAGCAGGTTCGTTGACCAGCATGGTTAGGAGCCCGGCGCACCTCACATGAAGCTCCCCACGCTGCCGGTCTATTATTACCTCGACCATTTCGTCGAAATGCTCCAGTTCGTCGAGACGACGTATGGCGAGATCCTCACCGATGAAGATCATGCGTTCACGCAGCGCTTTCGCGGCCTCTCCAAGGACGCGCAATGTCTCTTGATCAGGATGGTCAACAGGCGCGGGACGATCTTCAATCGCGCGCTGTTCAAGTACAAGGAGATCACCGATCTCGAGTCCGCGGCTCAGGACTTGATCGACTGTGGCCAGGCGCGCAGTCTTCGCGCCGAGGACTACTCCGCCTTCGTGCTCAGCCTGCCGAAGACGGCGCTCCTCGACGGTGCCCGTGCGGCCGGATTTGGCCGCGAGGTCCGCACGTCCTGGTCGAAGCCGGCGCTGGCCGACTTCTTCGTCGCGGCAATCCCCTTCGATCTTGCCGCGAAGCATTGCGGCGCCGGAAGCTTCATAGCGCTCGACAACACACGGTCTATCGAATTTCTGCTGTATCTCTATTTCGGCAAGACGGCCGATAGTCTCAAGAACTTCGCGCTGCGCGATCTCGGCGTCCTCCGCACCAACAAGGAGACGTCGTTCAGCTCTCGCTTCGCCGACGCCGACGAAGCGCGTGCGTGCTTTCATTACAGCCAGGTGCTGGACCGCATCGAGCTGCAATCCGCCGACATCGACCAACGGACGGTCGCGGAGATCCTGGACGGTCCGCCGCGGACAACCGATTACGCCGCCGACCTTGCGGCCCGCGCCGCGTGTCAGGTCGGACAGTTTTTCGAGAAGCACGGCGATACAGGTCTCGCCGAACGGCTCTATCGTTTCGGCCGGTCGGCCGACTGCCGCGAGCGCCTTGTCCGGTTGCTGTATGCCAAAGGCGACAAGGACGCCGCTGAAGCTCTGCTGCGGGACATGATCGACGATCCCGAAACTGACGACGAGCATCTCTTCGCAACGGACTTCTATGCTCGGAAGTTCGGCGGGCGGCGGACAGGCCTGTGTACCGAATTGCTGCGCTCGGGGCGCCAAATCGTCGTCGACGACACACATCGCGGTCATCCGGAAGCAGGCGTTGCCGGCGTGCTGAGACGTCAGGGTGGCGAAGTCTATTTCGCGGAGAATACGCTCTGGCTGACACTGTTCGGATTGTTGTTCTGGGATGAGCTCTTCGAGTCCGGCCAGCTCAGCAGTGGTTTCGATTGGATCCCGCATTGCCTGCGCGACCGAACCTTCCATCGCCGGTTCGCCCCGCGGATCGACAGCACGCTCGCGCAGGTCAGAGCTGGAGATGCGCTTCCGATCGTTCTGCGCACTATCGCTTCCAAATGGGGCCAGCCGAACGGGATCTTTGCCTGGGAGCACGTGCAGATGGGTGCGTTGCGTGCCCTGCTCGCATGCGCCCATGCGGACGGCCTGGCTGCCATTGTGCGGGCGATGTGCGAGGACTTCCGCGGCATGCGGGACGGCTTCCCCGACCTGATGCATGTGCGCGACGGCAAAGTGTCTTTCGTCGAGGTCAAGGCCGAAGGCGACGCCATCCGCCGCAATCAATTGACCCGGCTACGCCAGCTGGAGCACGCCGGCATCCCTGCTGAGATCGGTCGCGTGGATTACCGGTTCGACCCGGAGCAGGACTACGTGGTCGTGGACATCGAGACCACAGGCTCCTGGTCGTCCGGTGATCGGATCACCGAAATCGGGGCGGTGAAGGTCCGCAACCATCAGATCGTCGAGGAGTGGCACTCTCTGATCAATCCACAGCGGCCGATCCCGGCGAAGATCGTCGAGCTGACCGGCATCACCAACCAGATGGTCCAGGATGCCCCCTTGTTCCACGACATCGCCGACAGTTTCATCGCATTCATGGGCGACGGAATCTTCGTCGCCCACAATGTGAACTTCGATTACGGGTTTTTGTCGTACGAGTATGAACGGCTCGAACGGCGCTTCCGCTTCCCGAAATTGTGCACCTGCGTCGGAATGCGGCGGCGCTATCCCGGGCATAAATCCTACGGGCTGGGAAAATTGTGTGCGACCTACGGCATTGCGCTCGACGATCATCATCGCGCCCTGTGCGATGCGCGGGCAGCAGCGCGGCTGCTGAATCTCATCAACAAGAAGCGCGTCGACGAAAATCCGCTGGAGGCCGAGCAGGCAGCGTAGTGGCGTCGAGCAAGTTGCGGGCGAAAGCACCGCCTTGTGCTGGCGAAGCTCGGCATCATCGACCCGGCCCGGCTGGTGTCTGAGATGCGCTTAGCCTCGCCGTTTCAGCCGACCATCCATTGACATAGCTCAACCGGCGGGGACGGCGCTCACGATATCGATCTTCACGGGGAGGGTTTCGGGAGCTCACCAGGGATTTGTTCGTCATATCTCCGTTTGGCAACGCACCGATGATGGCCGTATCCGACGATGCAAATTGATGGCGCACAGGATTGGACCCACGCATTTCCGCTGCTCCGACAGCTGCCGAACGAGCTCTTCGTTCAGCTGCGCGACGCCAGCCTGATCGTCGAGCTGCCCGAGGGCAGCCGCATCTTCGGCCCCGGTCAGGCGCCGGACTCCTTCCTGCTGCTGCTGGACGGCACCATTCGCGTGCAACAGACCTCGGAATCCGGCCGCGAGATCGTGCTTTACCGCGTGCAGGCTGGCGAAAGCTGCGCGCTGACCACTGCCTGCCTGCTGGGTTACGAAGACTATCAGGCCGAGGGCATCGCGGAGACGCGGATTCGTGCCGTGGCCATGCCCCGCGCGCTGTTCGACCGGCTGATCGCCAGCTCGCGCGAATTCCGCCAGTTCGTCTTCACCGCGTTCAGCCGCCGCGTCACCAACCTCTTCCGCCTCATCGAGGAGGTCGCGTTCCAGCGGATCGACGTGCGGCTGGCCCAGAAGCTCCTCGAACTCGCCGGATCGAGGCAGCACATCGCGGCAACGCACCAGGATCTCGCGAACGAGCTCGGCAGTGCGCGCGAGGTCATCAGCCGGCAACTCAGTGAATTCGCACGGCGGGGCTGGCTGCGAGTGGCTCGCGGCACGGTCGAAATCATCGACGGATCGGCCCTCACGCAGCTTGCCCGACATGGCTAGAGAGCCGCCCGCTCGGTGACTTAGTTACAGACCGTTCCAACGCAGCGTTCTATGGATTTGCCGGCACAAGCCAAAGGGGAGCGCGAGATGACACAGAACATTGGCAAGATCGATCGTCTGATCAGGATCATCGTGGGACTGGCGATCCTGAGCCTTACCATCATCGGCCCGCAGACGCTGTGGGGCCTGCTCGGCCTGATCCCGCTCGGCACGGCGCTCATCGGCTGGTGCCCGCCCTACGCGATGCTCGGCATCAACACCTGCGGAACCAAGCCCGGCGCGGCGTCTTAGCTCGACCGGACGACAACGATATCGGGCGACGGCGCCGCCCGACGCGCTTCCTCCTGGAGCAGCAGCCATGTCCTATCCCATCGATCTGCGCGTGCAGCCCAAGGTGGCGGGCTTCTTCGATCCGGAAACCAGCACGATCAGCTACGTCGTCAAGGATCCGTCGTCCACCGCCTGCGCGATCGTCGACCCCGTCCTTGACATCGACTACGCGGCGGGCCGCATCGGCACGCGGTCGGCCGACATGTTGATCGACTATGTGACGCTGAACGGCCTGCAGCCGGAATGGCTGATCGAGACGCACGCCCACGCCGACCATTTGTCCGCCGCGCCCTACATCCAAGGCAGGATCGGCGGCAGGATCGGCATCGGCGAGCATATCCTGACTGTCCAGGAGACCTTCGGCAAAGTGTTCAACGAAGGCACCGAGTTTCGCCGCGACGGCAGCCAGTTCGATCGGCTGTTCAAGGATGGCGAGACCTACACGATCGGCCAGATGACGGCGTTCGTCATGCACACGCCGGGGCACACCCCCGCCTGCACCACCCATGTCATGGGGGATGCAGCCTTTGTCGGCGACACCCTGTTCATGCCCGATGGTGGCACCGCACGCGCCGACTTCCCGGGCGGCAATGCGCGCACGCTGTTTCGCTCGATCCGGACCATCCTTGAAACCCTGCCGCCCGAGACCCGGCTGTTCATGTGTCATGACTACGGGCCGAACGGCCGGGCCGTGCGCTGGGAGACGACCGTAAGCGACGAACGGGTGCACAACATCCATGTGCGGGACGGCATGACCGAGGACGCGTTCGTCGCGCTCCGCGAGGCCCGCGACAGGACGCTAGGCATGCCCCGCCTGATCATTCCCTCGCTGCAGGTCAACATCCGCGCCGGCCATTTCCCGCCTGCGGACACGAGCGGAAAGGTCTTCCTGAAGGTGCCGATCAACGTGCTCTGACAACGAATGAGGAGTCGAGCCACCCTGCGCTGCCGCCCTGCCGCGTCACGAAGATGTCAGTTGCCAGACACGGCCGGTTTGCGCGAGCAGTTCCGATTGGAGCAGATGGTCCCGATGCGACGCCCCGTTCTCATGCTGCATGCGATGATACGCCGCCTGGCTGCGGCGCTGATTGCGATCGTCATGGGCCTGACTCCTCTTCTGGGCGCATTCGAGCCGGCTGCAGCCGCAACGGCTGGTCGCGCTGACGCCGTACGGCATTGGTCTGGCGCACAAGCGGACATGCCGAAGCCCTGCAAGAAGGCCGTGCTTCCAGGTGCCATCAGCACATGCCCGTTCGCCGGAGCCGGTGTCACGGCGCTTCCACCGAGCGAAGACCTGACCGCGCAGCCAATCGCGGCCGCTCGGACGCTGACATGGCGACCGCACGATGCTGCGCTGTCGACGCAGTGTCACGCGTCCTCACCCTACCGCCCTCCCTGTCGGCTGTCCTAGGCTGACGGCTCGCTGGCTGACAGCTCGCTGGCTGACAGCTCGCTCCTTGTCGCACGCAACGTAACGCTGCGACATCGGCGGACGAATATATCGATCGATCGCATGTCGACCGGATCATCTCCGGAACCTGTGAGCTGGCTCGCCCAACGCCGGATGCGGCGCAGCGCGGGCTCGCCGGGCCGTGCGCGATCAGCGCGAGGGAGTTCTTCATGTCCATTCGTCGTCTCGGTCTCGGTGCCCTTCTGCTCGCAGCGTTGCATCTGATACCAATAATGGCCGCAGCCGCCGGCCCGCCGCACAAGGCGGAGGTCGACACACGCCTGCTGATCGGCGAGGTCGCGCAAATCGGCGGCGGCTCGACCGAGGCCTGGGCGGGCCTGGACGTCAGGCTCGGATCCGGCTGGCACACATACTGGCGATCAGCGGGCGATGCCGGTGCACCGCCCGACTTCGACTGGTCCGGCTCCCGCAACGTCGCGGACGTCACCATCGAATGGCCGGCGCCGCGCCGCTTCACCGAGCAGGACATCGACACATTCGGTTATGACGAACATGTGCTGTTCCCCCTGCGCGTCCGGCTGCAGGACAAGACGGCTCCCGCGCATCTTGCGCTCAAGGCCGTTCTGTTTGTGTGCTCCGTCATCTGCACCCAGCAGGAGGCGCAGCTCGCGGCCGACATTCCTGCATCGACACGCCAGCCGAACGATCAGGCGCAGATCGACGCGTGGCGGCATCTCGTCCCGCGCGAGACATCGCCCGGCCTGTCCATCACAGCGCTGCGGCTGGATCGCCAGGCCAAGCCGCAGCTGCTGCTCGACGTGCAGGCCTCGCCGCTGCTGGTCGCGCCGGACGTCTTCATAGATGGCCATGACGCAATCTCCGGAGGCCGCGTACGGGTGAACCGCAGGTCCGACGGCGGCGTGCGTTTCACCGTCCCGGTGCTGGGTCTCGATCAGGCCGGACCGATCGACCGGCTTCGGGTCACGCTGGTCGACGGCGACCGATCCATTGAAGCTACGCTCCCCGTGAGCGCAGCCGACACTGCACCCGCGACCGCTCCGGCGACGGCGATGCCTCATGCCACAGCCGCGTCGATCTGGACCATTCTCGGCATCGCCCTGCTCGGCGGCTTCATCCTCAACTTCATGCCCTGTGTGTTTCCTGTGCTGTCCCTGAAGCTGGTGTCGCTGGTCGATCATGCGCCGGATCGGTCGGCTTCGCCGCGATCGGCATTCCTGGCGACGGCGGCCGGCATCATCGCATCGTTCGTGACCCTTGCCGTCGTCCTCTCGGCCATGAAGGCCGCGGGCGCGCAAGTCGGCTGGGGCCTGCAGTTCCAGCAGCCTGTCTTTCTCGTCGCGATGATCATCGTGCTCGCCGCCTTCGGCGCCAATCTGCTCGGCCTGTTCGAGATCAGCCTGCCCTGGCGGATCGCAAGCTGGCTCGGCGCTACCACCCGCGATCGGACGCTCGCGAGCCATCTCGTGAACGGTTTCGTCATGACGCTGCTGGCGACGCCGTGCTCGGCTCCGTTCGTCGGCACGGCCATAGCGTTCGCGTTGTCGCAGGCTGCGCCTCAGATCCTGCTTGTGTTCACCGGGCTCGGCGTCGGGATGGCGGCGCCCTATCTCTGCCTCGCCGCAGCGCCCCGCTTTGCCACGCTCGTCCCGCGGCCGGGGCGTTGGATGCTGAAGCTGCGCGCCGTCGCCGCGATCGCGATGGCCGCGACCGCGGCATGGTTGCTGATCGTGCTCTCGGATATCAGCGGGCCGATGCCCGCCATCGTGCTCGCCGCCGCGCTGCTCGTTGCCATCCTGATCATGACCGCGCGCCGCTTTCCGCTCCGGCGGGCGATGGTCGGGGCCGGCCTCGCTGTCACGATCGCGGTGGCGCTGATGGCCGCCACCCATGTCCCGCAGCCGCCAGCGACGGCGCCATCGAGCGGGATCGTCTGGCAACCGCTGGAACCGGCCGAGATCGCAGCGCAGGTCCGTGCCGGGCACACCGTGTTCGTCGACATCGGCGCGAGCTGGTGCGTCACCTGCAAGGTCAATGAGAAGCTCGTGCTCGACAGCACAGCCGTGCGCAGCCGCCTCTCCTCCGGCGTGGTCGCCATCCGCGCGGACTGGACCTCACCCAGCGATGCGATCGCGGCCTATCTCCGGTCCTTCGGCCGCTACGGCCTGCCCTTCAACGCCGTGTTCGGCCCGGGCGCGCCGGACGGCATCCTGCTTCCCGAGCTGCTAACTCCTCAGATCGTGCTCGATGCCATCGACACCGCATCCAACCCGCCTCACCCGGAGAACCACAAGACATGACCCGAACACGCTCTCGCTCGTCCTTTGCGATCGTGCTGCTGCTGACACCCGCAATGCTGCCGCTGCAGGCCCGCGCCGAAGACGCCGACACCGACATCCTCAGCGAAGCGCGCATCCTGCATGACGCCGCCATTCCCGCTGCCGGCAACGCCGATGGCGACATCACGATCGTCGAATATTTCGACTACCAATGTCCGTATTGTCGCAAGATCAGCCCCGACCTTGCCAAGGTGGTGCGCGAGGACGGTCACGTCCGGCTGGTCTTCAAGGACTGGCCGATCTTCGGCGGCGTCTCGATCTACGCGGCCCGCCTCACCTTGGCCAGCAGATATCAGGACAAGTTCGCCGAGGCGCATGAGGCGCTGATCTCGCTCAAGGAGAAGCTGTCCGAGGCCAAGGTCGATGCGGCGCTTTCGGCCGCCGGGATCGACCTCGCTCGCGCCAAGGCCGATCTCGCAGCCAAGCGGACCGAGATCGATGCGGTGCTTGCGCGCAACCACGAGCAGGCCACCGGCCTCGGATTCCAGGGCACGCCGGCCTTCATCATCGGCCATTTCCGCGTCCCCGGGGCGCCGAACGCCCAGGCCTTCAAGCAGGCCATTGCAGATGCCCGCGCCGCTGCGACCAATTAGCAGGCGGCGACGTTGCCGGTACCGTGCACGGACGCGACTCTTCGCGCTGGGCGCGGACCGGCGGCTCAGGCCACCGGACCGCCGTGTGCGCGCCAGCCGCTCATGCCTCCGGCATAGTGGCGGACGTTCTGTCGTCCTGCCGATAGCGCGCGCCGCAGCGCCGTCGCCGAACGGCCGCCGGCCTGGCAGATCAGAACCACCGGCTTGTCCTGGGTAAGACTGTCCGGATCGAAGCGCGACAGCGGATGATTGACGGCGCCCGGAATATGGCCGCCGTTGAACTCGTGCGGCTCGCGTACATCGACGATCACGCAGCTGCGCTGTTGATGCGCCCGAACCAGCTCGTCATGCGCGATGGCCGGCACGCTGACCGATCCCGTCAGCCTGTTGAACAATCCTGCTAGCATGGGAGACGCCTCTTACTGTTGACGATGGACGTTCGGGCCGGTCAGCCGGCCCGCGTGCGCCGCGCCTTGGCCTCTGACGATTCGACCCAGAGGAAGAAAGCGCCCGCGCCGATCGCCAGAGCGGCGAACCAGATACCATCCGGTACGCCGGTGATGTCCGGCAGACGTACCTTGCCGAGCGCCCAGACGTTGAGAATGTGAGCCTTCACCCAGTCGAAGCTCAATGCGTAGAGGATTGCACCGACGATCATGCCGAACGCGCCGACAGCGGCGTGCACGCTGCCGCTGGCGATGGCGCCGAGCGCGGTGCCCGGGCAGTAGCCGTAGACGACCATGCCGACGCCGAACAGCGCCGCACCGAGCGCCACGGCCAGCATGTTCGCGTCCTTGACGTAATATTTGGTGTTGCCGGTATCGACCAGCAGCAGCACGCCGATGCCGCCGACCACGATCGCAGTCCCCATCACCTTCAGCACCGTGAAGTCACGCAGCCGGAACTGGTTCTCGATAACGTTGCAGCTCGTGACCTTGCCCTGCTGCAAGAGATAGCCGAACACGGCGCCCATCAGGAGCGGGCCGGCGATGCTCATCACTGACGTCATGACCTTCTCCTCTCAGGCTTTGCGGAACATCAGGCGCGACACCAATAGGCCGGTCGCGAACATCACGGCAAGAAACAGCCAGCTCGACAGCGCCAGTTGCAACCCGCCGGAAATGCCGTGTCCGCTGGTGCAGCCGCCGGCGAGACGCGCGCCATACATGATGACGATGCCGCCCAGGAACGCGGCGACGAAGCGCTTGAACACGGACGGGCCGAAGCGCTCCTTCCAGACCTCCGGCACCAGCTCGAGCCGCCAGGTGCCCGAGATGATCGCCGACAGGAACGCGCCGAGCGGAATGCCGACCAGGAACCAGACGCCATAGTCCCATTTCAGCGGCATCGACTTCCAGTAGCTGTTGGTGGCGACGGCGTCGGATCCGATCACCGGGACCGCGAACAGCGAAGCGACGCGCGAAAACGCGGTGGTGACGCCAAGTGGATCGCCGAACCCGGCAAAAGCCACCCAGGTGAGAATGCCGATGCCGGCACCGACCAGATAGGGCGACCAGTCGATCCGTCTCGCCTTCCGTACATCTCCGACCACGACATCGGTCATCATCGTCATGACGCCAGTCCTCCTGCTCGCGCGCGGCGCAGCCGCGCTGACAACGACGGATTATATACGCACATTCGTACTTATGAATATTTATTATGAGGGTATCGTAGCGGTCGGCTGTGCAGCGTCGTGCATCGGCTTGGCGGCGAACAGCCAGCGGTCCACGACGAAATCGGTGGCGGCTGCGCCGAGCCACATGCCGCCGAGCACAATCCATGCTGTCAGCGCGAACACCGATGCCCCGGTCACGCCGGCCCCGACGGCGCACCCGCCGGCCAGCATCGCTCCGAATCCCATGAGGACGGCGCCGACCAGATAGCGCCGCATGCCGCGCCCGTCCGAAAAGCCTTCCAGATTGAGCTCGCCCGCCAGCGCCGCCGCGACGAACGAGCCGATGAACACGCCTGGGATGATGCCGAGGTCGAAGCCGGGCTTCAGCTGGGGGCTGGCGAGCACTTGCATCAAGAGCTCCGCCGAGGGCCCGCTGAAGGTCAGGCTCTTCAGCGGCACCGGCGCAAACGACGCCTGGCCGAGCTGATAGGTCAGCAGCCAGCCGGCTGCGACGGCAGCACCCGTGGCCACCGCCGAGTACAGGATCCGACCTCCGACCTGGAATTTGGACACGGCGGCGAGCCCGGCCAAGAACCACAGCATGCCGAAGCCGAGCTTCTCGGGCGTACCGCCGCCCAGCACGCTCATGATGTCGCGCGACGGTCCGCCATCGACGAGCCAGAGATTGGTGAGCCACTCACGCAACGGCGCAAGCAGACCGTGATAGGCCGACTGCGCCGTCACCGCGAAGATCAGGCCCGACAGCAAGGCTCGCAGATTGCCATTCGCGGAGAGCACCAAGAGACGGCTGGCACAGCCGCGCGCCAGGATCATGCCGCAGCCGAACAGGGTGCCGCCGATCATCGCCCCGGAGATGCTGCCCTGCTGCGCCAGCTGACGCGCTTCCGAAACATCGAGCAGGCCCATGGCCACCAGCGACTGGGTGCCGAGCAGCGCCGAGGCAAAGGTCAGGAGCCAGACGGCGAGGCGCGGCCCGCCCTGCCCGCGCGCGAACTCGATCGTCGCGGCCCGCAGACAGAAGCGGCTGCGCTGGGCGAAGAAGCCGAAGGCACCGCCGACCGCGAGCCCGCACAGCAGCAGCACCGGCTCCTCACCCAGACGATCGATCAATGCGGTGAGCACGGGCGCTCTCGTCGTTCAAGTCTGCCGCACAACGCGCCGGGCGGCGTCGGCAAGGACGTATGCGGTCGTCACGGGCGCAGATAGGCATATCCGCTCTGTTGCAACTCGGTAAGGCGCACCACGCCGCCGTTCTCCGCCACGGCGAAGCCCGGCAGGAGATCGTCGAGCTTCACGCCCTGCGCCTTCATGGTGTTGGCACAGGCGTCGAACCCGACGCCTGCCTTCATGAGCCGCTCAGCCAGTGCCGAGATGGTCTGGTCGGCCGAAATCGCATGAAAGGCCCGCAAGCCCGGACCGTGGATCACCAGGCGAATGTCGGCCCGTCCAGGTCCGCCGGTGCCGTCGACGTGGTTCTGGATGTTGCCGAGAACGAACAGGGCGCGATCCTGATCGGCAAGATGATAGACGACGCGCTGGCGAGCAGACTCGGTCGCCGCCCGGGCGCTGCCGACGCCGAAGAGTCCAAACAGACTGGCAAGTCCAGCTTGCATCAAAGATCGTCTTTCCATAGGTGACTCCTAACGCACGGCTGCAATGAAGGCTGCGATGCGATCCGCTGCATCCTCGGCGGCGAGATCGCGAAAGAAATGGTCCGCGTCGTCGATCGTCTCCAGCCGGACACGGCCACCGGCCGATGACGCCAGCGGCGCGAACGACGCGGCGACGTCCGGCACGGTCTTGTCCTGCGCAGCCGCCAGCACCAGAATCGGAAGGCTGACATCGGCAATCAGCGACGCCGTGTCCTGGCGCCGGTCGGCGCGATAGAATGCGGCAAAGGCCCGCGCCGTCACCTCGGCATCGCGGCAGTAGATGAAGCCAGGGACGGACATCCATTCTCCGCCCCGTCCGGCGGCGAGCGCCGCTTCGGCCTTGTCGAGCAGCGCCGTCAGCGATTGGCCATAGGTCTCCGCATAGGCCGCTCTCAGGCTCGCCTCGGTGCCTGCGGTGGCCGGCGCGAGCAGGATCGCGCCTGCGACGGCAGCCTTCGAATTGGCGGCGAGATACCGCGCCACCTGGTTGGCGCCGCGCGAATGCCCGAGCACGAAGACGCGCGACGACGTCTTGCGCGCTTCGCTCAGCCACGCCGCGATCTCCGGGATTGCGTCGTCAGGCGCATAGTCATGAGGCCTGCCGCAATCGTACATGCCGCTGCGTCGATCGAGACCGAGCACGAGATTGTGGGCCAGCGTGGCGATGCCGCGCTCGGACAGCGCCTTGGACAGGCCCTGGATGGTCTCCATGTCCTTGTGCGCGAGCGTGCCATGCGTAATCAGCACCAGCGGCACATCCGGCCCCAAAAGCGCCGGCAGCCTGAGGGTGCCGAGCGCCGTGCGACCGCCGATGATGAGTTCGCGCGACTCCTCTGCGGCGAGGACCGCACAACTCACCAACGAGAGCACCAGAGCGAGCCACCACCGCATCGTCAAACCCTCAGGGACGCACGATCGTCCAGTTCTTCTCAGCCAGTTCCAACAGGATCGCGACCCCGGTCTTGACCACGGTGACGCCCTCGAGCAACGGCGGCTGCCGTCCCTCCCTGCCCGCCAGCGTCTCCAACGTGTTGCCGCAGGCGATGAAGCTCACATTGGGCATCGACTTCGCGAAGCCCATCACCCGCTCCTTCACAGGCGACCGATCGGCCAGCAGCATGTCGAGGCCGCCATTGAAGGCCACGATCACGATCTCGACCTCGTCGCCTTCGCCCGAATAGTGACGCGAGACATTGGCAGCGACGTCGAGCACCGCGCGCATCTTGGCCGGCTCCTCGTCGCTGATCTGCAGCGCGAGCCTGTGCGGCTCGGCCGCGACGGCAACGGATCCACCCCCGCTGGCGACCAGGAAGACGGATGCGACCGCCAACAGCATCCTGCGGCGGCTGCATCCGGCGATCCTCACTCGACGCCTCGCGGCTTGCCGTCCTTGTCTTCCGGCGTGACGTCGACCGCGGTCGCGCGTCCGGTGATCTTGACCGGCGCGATGCAGTTCTTCATGCAGGGCTCCTTCTGCCAGAACGCCTTCTCGCTCGTCGCCCGGTCGTCCATCATGAACCCGCCCTCGTTCGGCATCTTGATCGTGGCGAGATTACTGTTGCTCAGCTCGAAGTTCTGATCGGTGATCACGTCGTTCAGATAGAGCACATAGGCGACCAGCGCGTAGTACTCGTCGACCTTCAGCGATTGCGGGCTGCCGAACGGCATCGCGTGGCGGACGTAGTCGAACAGCGTCGAGGCGTACGGCCAGTAGGAGCCGACCGTCTTGACCGGATTGTCTAATGTCAGCGAGCCCTTGCCGCCGGCGAGCACCGGCCAACGCCCGGCCCCCTCACCGAACTCGCCATGGCAGCTCGCGCAATTATCCATGAACAGCTTCTCGCCCTGGGCGACGGTGCCCTTGCCGACTGGCAGGCCCTGCCCGTCCGGACGCACGTCGATGTCCCAGCCGCGGATTTCCTCGGCGCTCGGCGCCCGGCCGATGTTGAAGCGCTGCGCCGGCTTGGCCTCGGCTTTGGATTCGGTCTTCTCGCCCGGGCCACCGGCGAACGCGACCGAGCCGGCAAGCGCGGCGAGCGCGACGGCTGCAATGATCAGCTTAGGCGACCTCGACATTCTCGACCTCACCATTTGCCTGCACGTGCCAGGTCTGGATGCCATTGTTGTGATAGATGGAGTTGTAGCCGCGCACCTTGCGCAGCTCGGCCTTGGACGGCTGCACATAGCCGGTCTCGTCCTGCACCCGCGACTGCAGCAGCAGCGACTCGCCGTTCCAGTCGAACTCGTAGTAGAAGCGGGTCAGCGCCTTATCGAGCACCGGGCCGTCGAGCCGCGCCGGCCACCAGTTGCGGCCACCATCGAGCGACACGTCGACGCGCTTGACCTTGCCGTTGCCCGACCAGGCCAGGCCCGAGACGATGGTGAACCCCTTGCCGTGCTTGATCGGCGCCTGCGGGCTCGGGCTCGTGATCACCGACTTCGCATCCATGGACCAGGTGAAGCGCCGCGCCTTGCCATTTGGTAGCAGATCCGTGTACTTCGAGGTCTCCTCGCGGGTGTGCCAGGGCTGGTCGCCGACCTCGATGCGGCGCAGCCACTTGACCCAGAGATTACCCTGCCATCCCGGCACCACCAGACGCATCGGATAGCCCTGCTCGGGATACAGCGCCTCGCCATTCATCTTGTAGGCGATGATGCAGTCGTCGAGCGCCTTCTCGGTCGGCAGGCTGCGATCCATCGCGGCGGAATCGGCGCCCTCCACCAGCAGCCACTTGCCGCTGGACTTGACGCCGGCCTCTTCCAGCAGCGTCCGCAGCGAGACGCCGGTGTATTGCACGCAGTGGATCATGCCATGCGTGAACTGGCAGCCATTGAGCTGGGCGCCGCGCCATTCCATGCCGGAATTCGCCGCGCATTCCATGAAGTGGATGCGGTTGACGCGCGGAAAGCGCTTGAGCTCGTCGAGCGAAAGCAGCAGCGGCCGCTCGACCAGGCCATGGATCATCAGTCGGTGATCGGCCGGATCGACATCGGCCACGCCGCCGTGATGGCGCTCGAAGCACAGCCCGTTCGGCGTGATGATGCCTTCGAGCTCATGCAGCGGCGTGAAGCTGACCGAGGATTCCCGCGAGGCTGTCAGCCATTCGACGTCGCGCCGGACGACGTCCTTCTCGAATTTCGACGGCTTGCCGTAGGGACGCACGGCCACGCCCTCGCCGAGGGTACGCGTCCATTCCGGTACGTTCGGCGGCTGGTTGGCCGGATTGCCTGCGCCGGCGCGGGCCGGCGCGGCGATCGCAGTGGCCGCGAGGCCACCGGCGGCGGTCAGGAAACCGCGGCGCGAGGCGCGCGGGAGTGAGGAAACTGATTTGTCCTTCGACATCGTCGTCACACTCCGGAGACTTTGACGGCCCGATTGGGCTCGAGACGAACGGTTTTCTGACGCTGCAGATAGCCCGACACGACCTCCCAGATCGGCGGGCCCTGCGTACCCTCGTTGACGCTGGCCCAGCCGGCGACCTGATACTCGCGCGCCGGATCGATCACCGCGCCGGTCTTGATCAGGCGCATGTCGGAGATGCGCTGTCCTTGCGGCTTGTTGACGTCGATCGCGTAGGACATGCCGCCGATGCGGACCATGTCGCCGCCCTGCTGGTAGTAGGGGTCGACATTGAACAGATTGTCGGCCACGTCCTCGATGATTTCCTTGAGGCGCGTGCCGGTCATGCCCATGCGATAGACCGCGGGATAGGTGATCGCGGTGGCGTTGGTGACGTCCTCGAAGGTGATGTCCTGGCCCGGCATGACGCTGGTGCCCCAGCGGAAGCCCGGCGACAGCGCAATCTCCGCATCGCGTTCCTGCAGCAGAGCCTGACAGATCAGATCGTCGAACGTGCCGTTGAAGTTGCCGCGGCGGTACAGCAGCGTCTCGGTGCGTCCGAGCGCGCGGCCGAGATCGGCCGCGAACGGCTTGCGCACCTCAGCGATCTTGGCTGCCATCGCCGTATCCGGCGTGATCACGTCGGAGAACAGCGGGATCAGCCTGTAGCGATAGGCCTTGACCTCGCCATCCTTGACGTCGAGATCGAGCCGCGACACGAACTTGCCGGAGGAGCCGGATGCGATCAGCAGCGTCTTGCCGACCTTGACCGCTTCGGGCAGCGCATCATGGGTGTGGCCCGTGAGAATGACGTCGAGACCTTTGACGCGGCTGGCCAGTTTGCGGTCGACGTCGAAGCCGTTGTGCGACAGCAGCACCACCAGCCCGGCGCCGGCCTTGCGCGCCTTGTCGACCTGGGTCTGGACATCCTCCTCGCGCACGCCGAACGACCAGTTCGGGATCATCCAGCGCGGATTGGCCACCGGTGTATACGGGAAGGCCTGGCCGAGCACTGCGATCTTGACGCCGCCCCGCTCGATCATCGTCGAGGCCTCGAACGCCGGCTCATTCCACTCGGTGTCACGGATGTTGAGGCCGAGGAACGGAAAGCCGAGCCCGTCGACCGCCTGCTTGACGCGCTCTGTGCCGTAGGTGAACTCCCAATGCCCGGTCATCGCATCCGGCTTCAGCAACGCCATGCAGTCGATCATGTCCTGGCCGCGGGTCTGCAGCGACGACCAGGACCCCTGCCAGGTGTCGCCGCCGTCGAGCAACACGACCTTGTCGCCGCGCTCGGCGCGGATCGCCTTGATGACGGTCGCGGCGCGATCGAGTCCGCCGATCCGTCCGTAGGTCTTGGCAAGCGCCTCGAAATCCTCCGAGGTCAGCGCATAGGCGGACGACGATCCGGGCGCAATGCCGAACCGCGTCAGAAACTCCTTGCCGGTGACATGCGGCGGTTGCCCCTTGGCGTCGCCGACCCCGAGATTGGTCGAGGGCTCGCGGAAATACAGCGGCATCAGCTGGCCGTGGATGTCGGTGACATGCACCAGGGTGACGTTGCCGAGCGGATCGAACGCCAGAAGCTCCTTCTCGGTCAGCTTCTGTTGCGCAAAGGCGCGGGATGTGCCCGCGAGGCTGGCGCCGCCCGTCAGGGCAGCCGCCGCCAACGCGACCTGAACGAATTCGCGACGCGATATCATGATGTGTCTTCCTTGTGTCCGCAGCTAGTTGCGGACCGACGGTGTCTCGACGGGCAGACCGATGCCGCGCCAGGCGACGTAGAGCTCGAGCGCGAGGAACTCGTCCGACAGCGGCTTGTAGGGTACACCGCGCACGTCGAACATGCAGCCCTCGAAGCGTTCGTGCAGCGGGATCAGGCGCTGATCGCGCAACCGGTAGGTCGGAAAACCGTTGGTCTGGCCCTGGCTGAGAAAGTCGGCGCGCATGAACTTGCCGTTGTTCTTCTCGTGGCAGGAGGCGCAAGCGAGATCGAGCTGGCCGACGCGCGTGTAGTAGATCTCCTTGCCCTTTTCGAACCATGGCGACATCGGACCGTCGGTCTTCACCGCCACCGGCAGGCCGCGCGACTGGAAGCGCACGAAGGTCGTCATGTCCGTCAGCTCCTTGGACTTGAACGCCCAGGGCTCCGCCTTCATGTGCTCGGTACGGCAGATGTTGATCTGCTGCTCGAGATTGACGGGCTTGTTGAGCTTCTCGCTCCATTTCGGCATGGCCGCGCCGACGCCCTTCATGGTCTTTTCGGCCTCGCCGTGGCAGCTCATGCACGACTTGCCTTCGCCGCCGTCGACCGTCTTCCAGACATCGGCCGCACGCTCCACGGCGAGAAAACCCGGATTCTCCAGGTCGTCGTCCTGCAGCGCGCGGGTTTCCTTGGTGCGGAACTGATAGCCCGAAATGATGGTCTGGAACACGTGACCGGGAGGCGCCGGAATGCCCTTGCGTTCCAGCTCCTCGCCGGAGGTCGCGACCGCCGAGAGGACCAGCGCAGCCGTCGCCAGACCAGCGAGAGAACCGTAGCGAATGGACATCCGTCACTCCCCGTAGCGATCACACGATTCCGGTCAGGCCTTCAGCGCGATCTTTTCCTCGGCTGTCACCACCGAGCCGTCGTCATCGGTCCAGGCGAACTTGAAGGTGCCCTCCTCGTCGATCCTGGCGTCGAACTGGATGTATGGGTTCGCCGAGATCGCCGGCTCCAGCGCGCAGGAGAACACCGGCCTGCCGTTGAACTCGCAGGTGAACTTGTTGATGATCTTGCGTGCAATCGGCTTGCCCTGTGCATCCTTGCGCTGGCCCGATTCCATCAGATGCGAGACCAGCGTCTTGATCTGGATGATCTCGCCCTTCTTGGCTTCCTTCGGAAGCTTGATCCGCGGCTTGTCTGCCATGTTCTCTCTCCTGTCTCAGCCGCCGCAGCCGCCGATGGTGACCTTGACCGTCTTGCGCTCGGTGAACAGCGAGCCGTCGCTCATCTTCGCGACCGCGATCACGTTCTGGGTCTGCGCCAGACGGATGCGGATCGACGCCTCCGCCTTGCCGGACATCGGCGTGAACATCAGAGTCGCGACGCCGGCATTGGGATTGCCGTCGGCCACGAACAGCACTTCCTTGACGTAGTTCTCGGCCGTCATCGGGCTTTCGACCGTGAGCGCGAGCGGCACAGTGTTGCCGTTCTCGGCAATCTCAGGCAGATCGAGCGTGATCTTGCCCTTGGCCGCTTCCTTGCCACCGGTGAACTTCTTGATCAGCTCGGCCGCGTCGTTGCTCGGCTCGGCGTTGGCGGCCATCGGCAGCACCGTCAAGGCGACGAAACCGCCACCGAGAAGGAACGCCTGTCGTCTGTTGATTGCGCCCATGCATCATCCTCCAGAGGCGGTTATTTCAATGTTTCGAGAAACGCGACGACGTCCTCGACCTGCGCGGCCGTGAGGACGGACTTGCCGACGAATTCCGGCCTGACCCGATTGAGTCCGTCGTTTTTGTAGAAGGCGGGCATCACCGTGTCGGTGAAAATGCGCTTGGGATCGGCAACGATCAGGCGCAGCTGCGCCGTATTGTAGCGGGTCGCGACGCCATCCAGCGACGGACCGAACTCGCCGTGAAACTCTTCCGACTTCAGCGCCGAGACCTGATGACAGGCAAGGCAGTTACCCAGCGTCCGCGTCAGAAACACCTTCTTGCCGGCCTCGGCATTGCCGGGCGCACCCGTCAGGGATTTTGGAATCGCATAGTCGACGATGTCGAGCCTGATCGGCTCGTCACCTCGCGCGGTTGCCGACAGCAACACGCAGAGCAAGGCGGCCGGAATCAAACGGCGCATGTTTCCACCCTGACCGACGAGGCTTCCCCTCGCCTGCTGATGCGACGGACTTACGGTCCATCATATTCATAAATTATGATTTGATAATGTGATTAATGTCAACCGAATTCGATGCGGCAGCGCACTCAACCCTTCGACGACGTGAGATAGTCGCGGAACGAGCCGCGCTCATAGGCCTTGTCGCGTACGAAGCGGAACATCGCGAGGAAATGCGGCGGCTTGAGATAGCCGGGCGCGCGCGCCACCTCGCGTGCAAGCGGCTCCTTGGCTGCAACGCCGTCGACCGGCGGCGGAAAGAACTGGAACGTCGGCGTGAATCGGATCGCGTAGCGCTCGGCGAGCTCCTTCTCGGTCAGCTCCCGGCCATCGAAATCGATCACCTTGCGCGCGCCGAGCAGGTTGAGTTGCAGCACCTCGAAATTGGCGCGGATGTAGTCCGCGATCGCTTGATCGGCGAAGTTCACCAGATGCGTCTCGCGGCAATAGGGACAGCCGCGCAGCTCCCACATCACAGCAAGCCGCTTGCCCTCGGACGAGGCGCTCTCGAGGTCCTCGCGCAGATCCAGGAAACTGTTGAGGAACCAGGACTGGTGATAGAGCCCGTCATCGCCGAGCACCGCGTCGGCGCGCGCCGGCGTGTGTATGGCGCCGAACGCGGCTGCTGCAGGCAGCAGCGCAACCAGATCGCGTCGGGTCATCGTCCGGTTCGTCATCATCAGCCTGCTCGCGCGCTTTGCCAAATCCATGGAATTTCGATACATAATATTCGAATAGTAGAATGTGAGAAGGGACATTCGATGCTGCGCCGCGCCATCCTGCTGTCGCTCGTGCTGTCATGCCTCGCGCATGGCATACGCGGGCACACCGAAGAGAACGCGGATGTTGCGGCCTTCATGCACGCGGCGATGGCCAGCCTGCGCACAGCCGCGAGTTATGGGCGCACCGGCAATGTGGGCTTGGCGCAGCTCGAGCTCGACGACGCCCGGACCGCCTGGGCCAGGCTCGCCGAGCGCTCCAATGCGCCGTCTTCGGCCCAATCCTTCGCCGCGCTGATCGCCACTGGACACGATCGCCTGAAGCAGGCGGACGAAGCGCTGGCCGCGGGTGATGGTGCCCGCGCTGCGGCGGCCATTGCCGCGTTGCGCCAGTCGCTTCACGCCTTCAGACGCGAGGCCGGCGTGGTCGAGCTCAGCGATTGCGTGTTCGGCCTGTCACCTGTCATGAACGAGTTGCGCAACGCCGCGATACGGTTCGCGGCGGGCAAGGCAGATGCCGGCGATGTCGTCCAGGCCGGCACCGCGCTGCGCGAGCGGCTGCAGCGCTGCAGCGGCCTGGCGACGCCGGACGTTGCGAGCCAGGCCGAATTCCGCCGCCTGATCGACGGCGCCACAGCAAGCGCGGGCGAGATCGGCCGTGCCGCACGCGAGGGCGATGCCGGTCTCGTGCATCGCTATGAGATCGAGCTGCAGTCCTTCGTCAATCTGCTGGACTTCCGCTTCGGCTGATCAGCCGATCGTGGCCAGCGAGGGAAAGCGCTCGAATATCCATTCCGACATCCGCGGGACCACGCCGGTGAGAAAGGCCGCGCCGGTCAGCACCAGAAAGCCGCCCATGGTCTTCTCGACCAACGCGAGATGCGGCTTGATGCCCTTCAGCAGGGTCATGAACTCGCTCATGAAGGCGGCGGCGATCAGGAACGGGATTCCGGTTCCGAGCGAATAGGCCGCGAGCAGCAGAGCGCCCTTGGCGACTGTCGCCTCCGCGCCGGCCATCATCAGCACGGCGGCCAGAACCGGCCCCGCGCATGGCGTCCAGCCGAAGGCGAAGGCCAACCCCATCACGAAAGCGCCGAGCAGTCCGGCCGGCTTGCGGCCGACATCGATGGTCGCGCTGCGGTACAGCAGCGGAATCCTGAGCAGCCCGAGGAAATGCAGGCCCATCATGATGATGACGAGGCCGGCGACGAGGCCGAGCTGGCTGAGGTGGCCGGCGATGAATCGGCCGAACACGGAGGCGGTGGCGCCAAGACCGACGAAGACAAGCGAAAAGCCGGCGACGAAGCAGAGCGCCGTCAAGACCGTGCGCCGCCGCGGCACCGGTGCGGCCTCGATGACGGTCTCGGCCGCCGACACCCCGGCCATGTAGCACAGGAACGGCGGCACCAGCGGCAGGATGCACGGCGACAGGAAGGACAGCAGCCCCGCGGCCAGCGCGGCGCCCAGCGTGACGTCGAGATCCATCATTCCTCCCGGGCTGGACACCCCTGCCCCATGCAGCCCGCCTTGACGACGCGGGCTTCGGAAACGGAGCACTAGTACATATTCGAATTCAATGATAGATTGGAGCGCAAGTCCAGCAAGAGGATTGCGGCATGACGCTCAAAATCGCAAAACTCGCATGGGCGGTGGCGGCGGGCCTTTGTCTCTCGTTGCCGGCCGCCGCCTCCGAACTCGTGATGTTCGAACGTGCGGGCTGCGGCTGGTGCGCCCGGTTCAATGCCGAGATCGCGCCGATCTATTCCAGAACTGACGAAGGCCGCGCACTGCCGCTGCGGCGGGTCGACCTCGGCCAGCCGCTGCCGGCGGATCTCGCCGGCATCGATCCGGGCGCGTTCACCCCGACCTTCGTGGTGGTCGATCAGGGCCGCGAAATCGGCCGGATCCGCGGCTATCCCGGTGATGCGTTTTTCTTTGGGCTGCTCGGCCGTATAATGAATGCTACAAGCGGGGCGCCGACCCGCTCCTGACGGATAATCGAGGATCCAGAATTCATGCCGCTGCCGAAGTTGAAGGACATCGAAACCTCCGCCGAGCTCGAGCAGATGATCGAGAAGGCGCGGGAAGCCAGCGAGATGCTGAAGGCGCTGTCCCACGAGTCCAGGCTGCTGCTGCTCTGCATCCTCTCCGAAGGCGAAAAATCCGTCACCGAGCTCGAGCAGTTCCTGGGCGAGCGGCAGTCGACCGTCTCGCAGCAGCTCGCCCGTCTCCGGCTCGACCGGCTGGTCACGACGCGGCGCGAGGGCAAGACGATCTACTACAGCCTCGCCAGCGAGGACGTCCGCAAGATCCTGACGGCAATCTACGACGTCTTCTGTGAGCCCGTCCGCAAGCGCCGCCGCTGACATTCGTCGCATCGCAATCGCCTTCGCTGACCATCCGGCTCCCACCGCAGACAGAGCAGCGGGCGCGGCAGGAGGTCTGGCTTCGCCGCCGATCCTGGCGCACAATGGCGGGACGAAAACAAGGACATCGGGGGGAATGCTCAGTCCGTCAGCATTGACGTTCATGTGCGGTCTGCTGGCAGGCGGCGTTCTCGGCGTTGCCGGGCGCGCCGGCCGGTTCTGCACGCTCGCGATGCTGGAGGACGCGTTTTTCGGTGCGGATACGCGGCGCCTCAAATCCTTCGCCCTGGCTGCGGCAGTGGCGCTGGTCGCCACCCAATTGCTCGCGAGCTTCGGCCTCGTCGATCTTTCGCGCTCCATCTATCTGACCTCATCCATTCCGCTCGGCGGCGCCATCCTGGGCGGCTTCATGTTCGGGATCGGCATGGCGCTGGTCGGCACCTGCGGCTTCGGCACGCTGGTCCGCATCGGCGGCGGCGATCTGCGCGCCATCGTCGTGTTCCTGGTGCTCGGCGTCTCGGCCCTGGCCGCAATGCGCGGGCTCACCGGATTCCTGCGCGTTGGACTCATCGAGCCGCTGTCGCTGCGCCTGCCGGAGACGATGAGCCAGGGCATCGACGTTCTGCTGTCGACAGTGCTTGGATCATATGCGCGGCCGGCCGTCGTCTCCATCGCGGCCGTCGCGCTGGCCGCCTGGGCGCTGGCCGACGGGCGCCTCGTCAAATCGCCACGGCTGCTGCTCTCGGGCGTCGCCGTCGGCAGCGCGGTTACGTTCGGCTGGTTCGCCACCGGCTGGCTCGGCAATGACGATTTCGATCCGGCGCGCGTGGCCTCGCTGACTTTCGTCGCCCCGCTCGGCAACACCGTGCTCTATATCGCCACGCTGTCCGGCAGCCGGGCCGATTTCGCGATCGGCTCGGTGGCGGGCGTGATCCTGGGCTCCTTCGTCGCGGCGATGTTCTCGCACGTGTTTCGCTGGGAGGCCTGCGACGACGCGCGCGAACTGAAACGTCACATGGTCGGCGCGCTGCTGATGGGCACCGGCGGCATCATGTCGATGGGCTGCACCATCGGCCAAGGCCTCTCGGCGTTCTCAACGCTCGCGCTGTCCGCGCCGCTGACCATGCTGGCGATCACCTGCGGTGCACGCCTCGGCCTCGAATACACCATGACCGGCGAATGGCGGCCAGCCGTGCGCAACCTGCTCCGGATCAGCCATTGATCGACGGCAATTTGCGGTTGCACCCTGCACCAGCCGACAGTCCGACGCGGTTCAAAGAACAGCGTCGGAAAAAGCGGCCGTCCGCTGATAGCCGCGGCCGGCGTGCAACAAGGTTACGCGGCAGATCGGAAGATTTGGTTCCCCGAAGCACGGTGGCTGAGCCACTCGGCGACGACCGCCCTTCCTCCGAGCTGCGATCACGATCGACCTGCGACTGAGCTCAGGAACTGCGGCATCGCATGTGCGTTGGCTGCGTGCGGGGCTCGTGCCGTACGGAGTTGAAGATGTCTCAGGCCGATCATAGGAGCCCTCAGGACCACGAGCACACAGTCCATTACGACGGGCCCAGCGGCGGCTGGGGATCGCTACGCGGCATCGCACGGATCTTCGGCAAGGAGTGGGCCACGCCGGCGGCGCTCGAGACCCTGGCGCGGCAGAACAAGCCCAAAGGGTTCATGTGCGTGTCCTGCTCCTGGGCGAAGCCCGCGGACTACCACACCTTCGAGTTTTGCGAAAACGGAGCCAAGGCCACGCTGTGGGAGCTCACCACGCTTCGGTGCACGCCCGACTTCTTCGCGCAACACACCGTGGTCGAGCTGCTGACCTGGAACGACTACGATTTGGAGCAGCAGGGCCGCTTGACGCATCCGCTGCGGTACGACCCCGAGAGCGACAAGTATCAGCCCTGCTCGTGGGAGGAGGCTTTCCACGCGATCGGCGCAGAGCTCCGTCGGCTCGATCCGACATCCGTCATCTTCTATTCGTCCGGCCGGGCAAGCCTGGAGACGTCCTACCTCTACGCGCTGTTCGCACGCGCCTATGGCAACAACAATCTGCCTGACAGCTCGAACATGTGCCACGAGACCACCTCGGTGGCCCTGAAGAAGGTCATCGGCGCGGGCGTCGGGACGGTCGTGTTCGACGACCTGAAGAATTGCGACGCCATGTTCTTCTTCGGCCAGAACACCGGCTCCAACAGCCCTCGCTTCCTGCATCCGCTGCAGGATGCCGCGAAACGCGGCGTGCCGATCGTCACGTTCAATCCGGTGCGCGAGAAGGGCCTGATTGCGTTCACCAACCCGCAGAACCCGGCGGAGATGCTGACCGGCAGCGAGACGCCGATCAGCACGCAATATCACCAGGTCCGGCTCGGCGGCGACATCGCCGTCATGCTGGGCATCTGCAAGCATGTGTTCGCCGCCGACGACGCGGCCAAGGCCGAGGGGAAACGGGTTCTCGATGTCCCCTTCATTGAACAACACACCCAGGGTTTCGGCGACTTCGAGGCCAAGGTGCGCGGCACATCATGGTCCGAGATCGAGGCGAAGTCCGGCTTGAGCCAGGGCGCGATCGAGCGGGCCGCAGAGATCTACGTCAAGGCTGACCGGGTGATCGGCGTCTACGGAATGGGCCTGACTCAGCATGTTCACGGCTTCGAGAATGTCGCCATGTTCGTCAACATGCTGCTGCTGAAGGGCAATATCGGCCGCGACGGGACCGGAATATCTCCGGTCCGCGGGCATTCGAACGTGCAGGGACAGCGCACCGTCGGCATCTCCGAAAAGCCGGAGCTGGTGCCGCTCGACAAGATCGCCGAACAGTTCGGGTTCGATCCGCCCCGCGACAAGGGGATGAACACGGTCGAAGCCTGCGAAGGCATTCTCTCGGGGAAGGTCAAAGCCTTTTTCGGCCTTGGCGGAAACTTCGTCCGAGCGATACCGGAGCGTGAGGCGATGGAACGTGCATGGCGCAAGATGGACCTGACGGTCCAGATCGCGACCAAGCTCAACCGCAGTCATCTGGTGAACGGCAGGACCGCCTATCTGCTGCCCTGTCGCGGCCGCACCGAACAGGACATGCAGGCCAGCGGGCCTCAAGCCGTGTCGATGGAGGACACGTTCAGCTGCATCCAGGGCTCGATCGGGTTGCGGAAGCCGGCAAGCGAACATCTCAAATCGGAGGTCGACATCGTCGCCAGTCTGGCCGAGGCAACCCTGCCGCCCAATCCCAGGCTGAAGTGGCGCGAATGGGTCGACAACTACGCCCTGATCAGGGATCTGATCGCGCAGACCTACCCGGACGAATTCCACGATTTCAACGAACGGATGTTCACGCCGGGCGGATTCTATCGCGGCAATGCCGCACGCGAGCGGATCTGGAAAACCACCAGCGGCAAGGCCGAGTTCACCGTCCCCGACACCCTGGACGCCGCGGGATTCGACGACGCACCTGGCCGCTACCGGCTGCTGACGATGCGCAGCAACGACCAGTTCAACACGACGATCTACGGATTCAGCGACCGCCTGCGCGGTATCGAGGGCACCCGTCAGGTGCTGCTGATGAATCCCGACGACATCGCCAAGGCCGGACTGCAGGAGGGACAGATGGTCTCGCTGATCAGCGACGCGCAGGATGGCATCCACCGCGAGGCGGGACCGTTGAAGGTGACGCCGTTCAGCCTGCCTGCTGGATGCGTCGGCTCGTACTATCCGGAGATGAATCCGCTCATGCCACTATCGCATCACGATCAGCAGTCGAAGACACCGGCGGCCAAATCGATCGCGGTGAGACTGAAAATCTAGGAGGGCAGACGATCGTCGGCCGCCTGCGACTACAGGTTTTTGTCCCAGCGGCAGCGAGCGAGGCACGCCACAGACGTGGCTCCTTCAATCCGACGGATTCCCCCGGGTGACGGACAATCCTTAGGCCACGCTCCGCGTCATCATGTCGTGCCATGCTTGGCCCCTCGATCCAGAGTCGCACCGAGCACGCCGCCGAGATACGCGCCGCTCACCTGTTCAGACCGGCGGCGCTGAGCCAGGCGCCCTCGTCGAAGCCGAGCCCCATCGCGCCCTTGATGTCGGGAAGCCCGATGCCGAGCAGGCGGCTCTGAAAGCTCGCGATGAACGGTCCCAAGATGACCGCGCCAACGGCACCCGTGACCGGCCCCAGTGCTTCAACGTCGACTGAGTTGGACCTGCCCACGCGAACCTCCCGCTGCGGAGCAGCTCATTTGACTTTTCCGGACCTCACTCTCCCGGTGGCGAACTCAGCGTGGCGGGACCGCGTCGTCATGTCGTGCCGCCCTCGCCTTGATGCTCCAGGACTGCGCCGAGCACGCCGGCGATGAGGGCCCGCAGTTCGTCCTCGTCGGACTCCACGAAAGGTTTGACGCGAATGACGTTCCTGAACAGGGTGACCCCGGTCAGCAGCGCCATCGCGAGCGTGGCACGGCGGGCGCTCGCATCCCCGATCCGGCCGGACAGAGGCTCGATCGCCGTCTCCAGGACGAACTGCCGCAAGATCGGCAGCGCTTCCGGGCTCGAAATCGAATGAATGAAGATCCCGAGCGCATGCCCCTTTGGTGGGCGGCTTGACACCGCGCGCTGCGCCATAGAGGCGGCGATCTCCTCCGGCGTTCCCGCGATCAAATCCGTCATGTCCGCAGCGTCTCGGATGGCTTCCGTAAACAGCTTCTCCTTGGATCCGAAGCAGCGATGCACATAGGAGACATCGATGCCGACGTCCCCTGCAATGTCCCGCAGGCTCGTCCGCTCGTAAGAGTTCTGCGAAAAGCGTTTGACGGCGGCCTTCAGGATCCGCTCGCGAGAGCTGGTCTTAGGGCGCGATGTTGCGGTGGCGGTCATGAGGGCTCGCTATCGGGTGTCGCCGTTCCGATTGGACAGGAGCGGAGCGGCATGCCGGTCGGTCCGGCCACGATCATCCTAACATGCTCGGCAGGTCAACGTGTGTTGACTTGCATCAAGCCGGGCGGCCCGTGATGGCCTAGGCTTGGCCAGCCTTTCGAAGCTGCAGAGGAAATCATCTCCATGGTCAAGCGAGCACGTCCGGCATTGGCTGGTGCAGGTCCCACCGCATGCGCGGGTCGAACGCGGAGCTTCGGCGCGCATCGGCGCATGGCGCGTCGCGTCGCGCAGATCATGGAGGACTGACCGATGGCTGGAGCCCTGGAGACCCCTTCCAAGAGTTCGCTGCACCCTGCCCCGTCGCCGACCGGCGCGGCCCCGCTTTCGGTCAAGCCGACCAAACGGCCGCCGCCGCGGACGTCATGGCGGAAGATCCTGTTGCTGCTCATCTTGCTGGGTGCGGGCGGTGGGTACTATGCGTGGCAGAAGCTCAGCCATCCGGGGCTCCCGCCAGGGCTCGCCAGCGGCAACGGGCGGATCGAGGCGACCGAGATCGACGTGTCGACCAAGATCGCCGGCCGGATCAAGGAGATCCTGGTCAACGAGGGCGATTTCATCTCCGCCGGTCAGGTCCTGGTGCGAATGGACACGGAGCAGCTGGAAGCGCGGCGTCGTCAAGCCGAGGCCGAGTTGCGGCGCGCCGTCATCGGAGTCGAGACGGCGAAGAGCCTGATCCGCCAGAGGGAGGCGGAAGGCGTCGCGGCGGATGCCACGGTTGCCCAGCAGGACGCGAAATTCGAACAGGCCGAGAAGAAGCGTGCACGCTCCGAGCAGTTGATCACCACCGCCGCGGTCTCGCAGCAGGTGCTCGACGACGATCGCGCCAATTCACTCGCGGCCAAGGCAGCGGTAAGTGCAGCCAAGGCCCATGCGGCCGCGACCGAGGCAGCGCTGAGTGCGGCCAAAGCCCAGGTGGTGGATGCCGAGGCCGCGGTCGATGCAGCGCGGGCGGCCATCGAGACAATCGCTGCCGATATCAATGACAGCACCTTGAGGTCACCCCGCGACGGTCGTGTGCAATATCGCGTCGCCCAGCTCGGCGAGGTATTGGCGGCGGGCGGACGCATCCTCAACCTCGTCGATCTCGGCGACGTCTACATGACGTTCTTCCTGCCGACGGCAGAGGCCGGGCGGGTCACCATGGGCAGCGATGTCCGCCTCGTGCTCGACGCGGCGCCGCAATACATCGTGCCGGCAAAGGTCACGTTCGTCGCCGACGTCGCGCAGTTCACGCCGAAGACAGTGGAGACCGAGGAGGAACGGCAGAAGCTGATGTTCCGGATCAAGGCCCGGATATCGCCGGAGCTGCTCAGGAAGAACATCCGCAACGTCAAGACCGGGCTGCCGGGCATGGCCTATGTCCAGCTCGATCAGAATGCGGACTGGCCGGCGACGCTGCAGCGAGGTCTGGTGCAATGAGCGGGGAGCCGGTGGGCGCTGATCACCAGCCGCAACGCCACATCGTCCGTCTGGAAGAGGTCGGCCTCCGCTTCGGCAAGACGCGAGCGCTCGACGCTATCACGCTCGATCTGCCGTCGGGCTGCATGGTCGGCCTGCTGGGGCCTGACGGCGTCGGCAAGTCCAGCCTGCTGTCGCTGATCGCCGGCGCGCGGGTCATCCAGGAAGGCCGGGTCGAGGTGCTCGGCGGCGACATGGCGGATGCCGCGCATCGCGCGCGGGTCTGCCCGAAGATCGCCTATATGCCGCAGGGGCTGGGCAAGAACCTCTATCCGACGCTGTCGGTGTTCGAGAATGTCGACTTCTTCGGACGTCTGTTCGGGCACGACAGGCACGAGCGCGAGCGCCGCATCGGCGACCTGCTGAAGCGCACCGGCCTGGCGGCCTTTGCCGAGCGGCCGGCCGGCAAGCTGTCCGGCGGCATGAAGCAGAAGCTGGGGCTGTGCTGCGCGCTCATTCATGACCCGGACCTTCTGATTCTCGACGAGCCAACCACGGGCGTCGATCCCTTGTCGCGCCGCCAGTTCTGGCAGTTGATCGACAACATCCGGGCCGACTCGGCCGGCATGAGCGTCATCGTCTCCACCGCCTATATGGAGGAAGCGGCCAGATTCGACTGGCTGGTGGCGATGGATGCCGGACGGGTGCTGACGGCCGCGACGCCGCGCGAACTGCTGCAGCAGACCGGAACGACGACGCTCGACGACGCCTTCATTGCGCTCCTGCCGGATGAAAAGCGCCAAGACCACGCGCCCGTGGTCATTCCACCGCGTGCCGCTGCAGCCGACGAGGACATCGCGATCGAGGCCGACCACCTGACGATGAGGTTCGGCGATTTCACGGCGGTCGACGATGTCAGCTTCCGCATCGGGCGTGGCGAGATCTTCGGCTTCCTCGGCTCGAACGGCTGCGGCAAGACCACGACGATGAAGATGCTGACCGGGCTGCTGCCGGCCAGCTCGGGAGAGGCGCGCCTATTCGGGCACGACGTCGACCCGAACGACATGGCCGTCCGCCGCCGCGTCGGCTACATGTCGCAGGCGTTTTCGCTCTACACCGAATTGACCGTGCAGCAGAACCTCGAGCTGCACGCGCGTCTGTTCGGCCTGCCTCCGGCAGAGACACCGGCGCGGATCGAAGACATGGCGCAGCGCTTCGAGCTTGCCGGCGTCATGGACGCACTGCCCGAGGCCCTGCCGCTCGGCATCCGTCAGCGACTGTCCCTGGCGGTGGCGATGATCCATCTGCCCGAGATGCTGATCCTGGACGAGCCCACATCGGGCGTGGACCCGGTGGCCCGCGATGCGTTCTGGCGGATCCTGGCCGATCTGTCGCGCCGGGACAACGTCACCATCTTCGTCTCGACGCACTTCATGAACGAGGCGGAGCGCTGTGACCGCATCTCGCTGATGCATGCGGGACGCGTGCTCGTCAGCGATACGCCGGCGGCCATCGTCGCGCAGCGCGCGGCATCGACGCTGGAGCAGGCGTTCATCGCGTATCTGGAGGAGGCGACGCACGCAACGGATCCGGTGCCCACGCCTGCCCCGACGGCTCGGGACGGAGACGATGTCGCCGCGGAACACAAAGCCGGGCGACGGCGCCTGTTCGATGCGAGGCGTCTGCTCGCCTATAGCCAGCGTGAGGCGCTGGAGCTGCGGCGCGATCCGATCCGGGCCGCTCTCGCCACGATCGGCAGCGTGGTCTTGATGCTGGTGATGGCCTACGGCCTCAACCTCGACGTCGACAACCTGTCCTTCGCCGTGCTCGATCGCGACAATACGACCATCAGCCACGACTACGCGCTGCAGATCGCGGGATCGCGCTATTTCGTCGAAATGCCGCCGATCGCGGACTATACCGATCTGGACCGGCGCATGCGCAACGGCGAACTCAGCCTGGCGCTGGAGATCCCGCCGGGGTTCGGCCGCGATCTCGAGCACGGACGGAACGTGCAGATCGGCGCGTGGATCGACGGAGCGATGCCGAGCCGCGCCGAGACGGTGCGCGGCTACGTGCAAGGCATCCATGCCGACTGGCTGTCGAAGAAGGCGACCCAGCTCCTGGGGAAGCGCGCCGCCACCAGTGAATTCCAGCTCGAGATGCGCTATCGTTACAATCCGGCCGTGGCGAGCCTCGTCGCCATGGCGCCCGCCGTCATTCCGCTCCTGCTGCTGATGATCCCCTCGATGCTGGCGGCCCTCAGCGTCGTCCGGGAAAAGGAGCTCGGCTCGATCATCAACTTCTACGTCACGCCGGTCACCAGGCTCGAGTTCCTGGTCGGCAAGCAGCTCCCCTACGTCGCACTCGCCCTGTCCAACGCGGTGCTGCTCGTCCTGTTTGCAGTCCTCGTGTTCCGCGTCCCGTTCACGGGAAGCTTCCCGACCTTCATGCTCGCCGCGCTGCTCTATGTCACCGCCACGACCGGGATCGGGCTGCTGATCTCGAGCTTCACCAGCAGCCAGATCGCGGCGATGTTCGCCACGACGCTGCTCACGATGATCCCCGCCGTCCAATACTCCGGTCTGATCGATCCGGTCTCGTCGCTGCAGGGCGTGGGAGCAGTCATCGGCCGGGTCTACCCGACCACCTATTTCGTGACCATTGCGCGTGGCACGTTCTCCAAGGCGCTCGATCTTCGCGAGCTGTGGACGCAGCTGCTGCCGCTGGCCGCGGCCATTCCCGTGCTGATCGGAGCGGGCGCCGCGCTCCTCAAGAAGCAGGCAGATTGATCATGCAGATCGTCAACATCGTCCAGCTTGGCATCAAGGAGCTGCGCAGCCTGCTCCGCGATCCGATGATGCTCGTGCTCATCATCTACGCGTTCTCGGTCGCCATCTACACCGGCTCCAAGTCGATGCCGGAAAACCTGAACATGGCGACCATCGCCATCGTCGACGAGGATCGGTCGCCGGCCTCGTCCCGCATCATCACGGCATTCAACCCGCCCTATTTTTCCCTGCCCCGGCTGATCAGCCAGCCGGAGATGGATCGGCGGATGGACAATGGCATCGACACCTTCGCTCTCGACATTCCGCCAAACTTCCAGCGCGACCTGCTGGCGAGGAAATCTCCCGCGCTTCAGCTCAACATTGATGCGACGCGCGTCTCACAGGCGTTTACCGGCGCGGGCTACATCCAGTCGATCCTCACAAGTGAGGTCAGCGAGTTCCTCAGGCGATATCGCAGCTCCGCCGCCCCGCAGGTGGATCTGGACCTGCGGGCGCGCTTCAACCAGGAGCTCAAGCAGGCCTGGTTTGGCGCCATCAACAACCTGATGTCGAATATCACGATGCTCTCGATCGTGTTGACCGGAGCCGCGCTGATTCGGGAGCGCGAGCACGGTACGATCGAGCACCTGCTCGTGATGCCGGTGACGCCGTCCGAGATCATGCTCGCCAAGATCTGGTCGATGGGGCTCGTGGTGCTGGCGGCGTCCACTTTCGCGCTGGGCGTCGTCATCCACGGGCTGCTCGCCGTCCCGATTGAAGGCTCGTGGCTGTTGTTCCTGGCCGGAACGGCCCTCTACCTGTTCGCCACGACCAGCCTCGGCATCTTCCTTGCCACCCAGGCCGGCACGATGCCGCAATTTGGTCTGCTGCTGATGCTCGTGCTGCTGCCGCTGCAGCTGCTCTCCGGAACCATGACCCCGCGGGAGAGTATGCCCGAGCTGATCCGGGACATCATGCTGGCCGCGCCAAATACGCATTTCGTCATGATGGCGCAGTCGATCCTGTTCCGCGGAGCCGGCTTCGACGTCGTTTGGAAGCAGTTCGCGTCCTTGTTCGTGATCGGCACGATCCTCTTCGCCTTCTCGCTGCGCAAGTTCAGAGGGTTTCTGAAGTAGCGAGGCAGCTGCTGCCGACCACTTGCCGACGATCAGATCTGCACATCGCAGCTTGCCGCTTGAACGAGATCTTCGACCGCCACATAAGCGGCTCTCAGATGAACGCGATCCGTATGCGGCCTGTGACACCTTACGCCGCTTACAGGATTGAGACGTGGGCGCCACGCCGGCGCGCGATCTCGTCACGGTCACCTTCTCCACGTTTCAAACAGCAGGCGCGATGATGCCATCTCGCGGCGGCCCGTGCCCGAGTTTTTGCGATCGGTCGACCTCTTCCCGGGAAGAAGAGGCGCAGGGAAGGCCGGGTATCGACTGATACCCGCGGTCCGCGTGCAGCAAATAAGCACGCGGTAGAACCACAGGTTCAGCCCAATATCCGGCCTTCCCTGCGCGACGGTTTGAACGGGTTATAGGCGCTCTCCCCGGGGATCGGCTGTCTTGCCCCCGTCGCCAGCGGATCATCATCCCGACCGGCTTGGCATCAGCACCGCGATGCCAGGACCACACCATTTCGCCGTCGCATCGCTCCGTTCGCCGGCCCGGCTGTGACACCAGGCTGCAGAGCAACACGCCCGTCGCATCTTCCAGCTCGACGCTCGTGACGATCGCGAAACGTCCCTCTTCAGCGAGCCGGGATGCGCGGAAAGGTGAAGGTGATTTGCCCGACGAGACAAGCGATGCGTCCGCGACAAACTGGCACGACGGGCGGCTGGCGCATGCGGGCGATGCAGAGATTGCCCGTCGTGCGGCTCCGGATGGCACGCGTTGAGCGGAGCATCGTGGCCGGTCTCGTCGACATCCCTTCAAACGTCTGTCACAGTGATGAATTGTCCGCCGCGCCGAGCGCCTGGGTCGGCAGAGCAAGGACGCAGCGGCACAGGTCCGATCGCATCAAAGTTCCGGCCGAGCTGGAACTCCAGAGGGGAGCAGCGGTTCTCATAAGGTGGACCTGACCTTCGCTTTGGGACCGCCGCCGGCTCCGCAAGCGAGCTCAGGTTCAGAACCGCAATCGATTATCCGTCTGCCGGCATTGTTCGGCTCTGGCATTCGTCAACAGTTCTCGGCAGAGCCCGACGCGGGAGACATCCGCCGATCACGGCGCACTTCACCGGAGGCACAACATGTCGACCAAACAATCACTCTTCGGCCGCACGGCCATCATCGCTTCACTGACCGCACTCGCGATCGGCGCCCTGACGCCGACCAGTGCCGATGCTCGGAATCGGCGCTGGCACGGCGGCGCTGCGGCCGGCGCGGCCCTTGCGGCGGGAGCCATCGGCACCGGTCTTGCGATCGCCGCGAGCCGCGACGCCTATGATTATTATGGTGGTCCGGTCTATGGCGGCCCGGCCTATGAGGAGGTGCCGGCCTATTACGGCCCGAACCCCTACGCCTATGGCTATTATCGCAAAGGCGAATACCCCTATCAGGTGTATGGCGGCGAAAGCCCGAACGCGGTCTGCGCGCAAGGAACCACCTGGAATTGCCGCTGAGGGGCTGCTGATGGAAACCTCGGGCCGCACAGGGGGCGGTTTCGCGGCGTTCGCCCGGCACCGAGGCCCAGCGCGTCCCTGCCCTCGTGACCAGTCCCGTGGCCCGCCATGAGCGTAGCGGCATGCGGGACCGGTCGCGGGGGCGTTTCCCCGAAGCCCGCTGAGCCTCGGCGGGCGCGCCCCCGGCCAACGTCAAACGCGATGACTTGCGTTGATCCCGGCACAGTCAGTCTCGCGCACTGTCGCGGCTCCCCCCCGCAAACGGATCGCCCGGAGAGCAACACCCAGCGGCGTGCGTCGCCGAAGCTGCCATCCGCGTCATCGCGCGTCACCAACCAAACGAAGATCGATCCTGCCGATCAGCTCCGCGCGAAACCTCTCAGCGGCGGCGATCGCCGCCATGGTCTGTCGCAATGTGCTGACGTTCGATCCGAGCGAAACGATGCCGCCCAGCACAGCAGCAATCGCCCCGAGGGCGACGACCGCATTGGACCCCAGCAGACCCAGCATCGCGCCGAGCAGCAATCCTGCGCCGACACAGATCACGACCTTCGAGGCCAGGATGATCTTCCGACACCGTTCGGCTGTCTCAGCAAGCTCCTCGATCCGCGCCTCAATCCGGGCGACTTCATCGCTCGGGTCGTCCTCATCCATCAGACCAACTGTTCTCCATGATCTTTGCTCTGGGCGCCATGCCCTTTCCGACGACAAGCGTACCGCCAATGACCGGACAAACCAAGAGGTGGATTGCAGCCGTGAGGCAACGACTGTCGATCAGCGGGAAGTTGAGCGCAGTGACCGCGTACGGCCGATGATGCTCATCAGCCGAAGCGGCTTCGGTCCACCTGGTCAAGTGATCGGAGTTTGGCTCCTCGCTCCAGCAGCTCACGACAGGGCACGTCAATGACACCGGCAACGATGCCCCTTCGACGCTCGCGCAGAGCAAGGGCGGCGAGCAGGTTCAAGGCCCGCGCCCTCACCTCGCGCACTCAAGGCCGACGCATCTCCAGCAAATGCGTGACGAACCAGTCGCGTGCCGCCGCCGACGACTGCTCGAAACATTCGACATAAGGCGCGAAGTGACCGCAAGGCAGGCTGACGAACCGCTTCGGCTCGCCCGACTGGGCGAAGGCCGCGCGCGCCGCCTCGATCGGCATCAGCGTGTTGCCCTCCGCAGCGATGACCATCAGCGGACGCGGCGCGATGCGATGCAGATAAGCAGCCGGCTCGAAGCTGAAGGTCAGCTCCAGGCTCCGCACGGTGACCTCGTTGCGCCACAATGGCGAGAATTTCGCCGCCTCCATGCACCAATCATACGCGTCGGGTGTCGCGAGAATGCACGGCGTCGTCCGCCAGCGCCGCCTCGACCGTTGCCGCAGCGATCTAGAAGCCGCGCGCCGCACCGAAAGCATCACCAGCATTGCCCTGCGCTGGGGCTTCAACGACCCCTCGCATTTCAGCCGCCTGTTCGGTCGCCGCTACGGCATCGCGCCGCGCGCGCTGGCACGAAAGAGGCAGGAGGCCTGATTACGCGCCGCGGTTCGATGGCCTCGTAACCGGACATCCCGAACAATCCGAACAGCCCCCGCATCTGCAGGCGAATGCGAACCAGTACGTCCTCCTTCATCGCGCGAGCGTCGAGGATGACCCTATCGGTCGCGCCGCGATCGGACTTGAACTCTGCGGCGTCCGTTGCCGCCAGCGTGCCGTTGACCATCATTCTGCCGAGCATGGTCGCATATTTCTTGCCGCGACAGACCCTGCCGCCGATGGAAAGGCAGCATTGGTGCTCGCGGCTTACTCCTCGATGGCGGCGATCGCTGCGCCATTGTGCGGGATCATCGCTTCGGTTCTTGCCGGCTTCGCATCCGGCGCACGATGCCGGAAGCAAGTTCGCTCTCGAAGGCTATTCAAAGCACCGATTTCAAACGACGGCCCCAAACAGCTTTCCGATGCCTGCGGTGAGACCGAGGGCGAAAGCCCCCCAGAACGTCACGCGAACCGTGGCGCGCGGAATGTTCGCCCCGCCCGCCTTTGCGCCGATCGCACCCAGCACCGCGAGGAAGGCGAGAGACGCCGCGGACACGATCGGGACCAGCGCGTTGACCGGCGACAGGACGACCATCAGCAAGGGCATGGCGGCCCCCACCGAAAACATCATGGCCGAGGTCAGGGCAGCCTGGATAGGCCGCGCTGCGGTGATCTCGGATATTCCCAATTCATCACGCGCATGAGCTGTCAGTGCGTCTTTCGCCATCAACTGCTCCGCCACCTGCCGCGCCAGGGATTGCTCGACACCCCGCTTGATGTAGATGTCGGCAAGCTCATCGCGTTCAAATGCCGGGTTGTCGCTGAGTTCCTTGCGCTCTCGCGCAAGGTCGGCCTGCTCCGTGTCCGACTGCGAACTGACCGAGACATATTCTCCGGCGGCCATCGACATCGCTCCAGCGACCAGCCCCGCAACGCCGGCGATCAGGACGTCGTTTCGAGTCGCTGCTGCCGCGGCAACACCGACGATCAGGCTCGCAGTCGAAATGATGCCGTCATTGGCGCCCAGAACGGCCGCCCTGAGCCATCCGATCCGCGCCACCAGGTGGCTTTCCGGATGGACGTGAAGGCGGCTCATGTCTTTCTCCTGATCACGCCCTGCAACTTCGTCGCGGCCGCCACGGTGTTGGATATCGTCCCATACTTCCGGACATTCTGATGGAGTAATTCGAGCCGACGGTCATCTTCGTCGGTGTCGATGATCAGCTCATAGTCGATCGACGCCATCATCGGCGGGCTGTCCTGCCGGACGCCGATCAGGCGCACTTCGACGCCGCTCATATGGAACTTGAGCATCGGCGTGACACGTTCGATTCCCTTGATCATGCAGGCAGCCACCGCAGCAAGCAGAAGCTCCGCAGGGTTGAACGCATCCCGCCGTCCCATGACATCCGTATCGAGCACCACGGTCGCATCCTTGCAGTCTGCGACGCTTTCATGCGCATCGATCCGTCTGGCGCTGACGCGATACTCCAGCATTGGCGTGTCTCCCGATCGGGTTTGCCTGGAGATTGTCAATCCGTACGACGAGCGGAGCGATCGACCAGATCCCGGCCTTTCAGTCACGCCGGCAGAGGTGTCCGGCGGACTCGTCATCTCCTGCAGGCGCGTCATTCCTTTAATTAAGTGTCCGAGTGAGGCAGCATGCGAAGGAGCGTCCGATCGCGGAAGATCCAGTGATGGATCAGCGCTGCAGCCGCATGCATTGCGGCCACGATGACCAGCGCATGGGCGAGAATTTCATGCACTTCCTTGACGTTGTGAGCAAACGCGCGGTCCCTGGCCCAAGGCGAGGCGATCTCGGCGATGCCAAACAGCGGCAAGGCATCACCGCGCGCAAACTGCAACACAATGCCAACGACAGGCACGGCAAAAAGCAGCGCATAAAGGACGTAGTGCGCGAAACGCGCGGCCGGATCCTGCCACTTTCCCATCCATGAGGCGAACTCGGTCGCTTCGGGCGGTGGAGATGGATCGGCCAGCCGCCAAGCCAGACGCACCGCCAGAAGCGCGAGGATCACGGTTCCGGCCATCACGTGGACGAACAGGCCGGACTCCCGCGGCGCGCCCTTGGGCAGCACATCACCGAACACGCCAATGACCCAGGCAACGGCCACGAGCAGCACCGTGAGCCAATGCAGTATCTGAGGAATCGCGCCGTATCTCCGCGTCGAATTGAAGAGCTGCATCTCAAGATCCTCTCGACACAACGTAGTTCGGGCTCGATGACCCCTCGTTGACGTGGATCAAGTCCTTGCAGGCCTGCGCTGCTTCGGGCTCCACTCGGACTTCGTAGCTCCGGCATCAGTCGAGGCCGTGAATGCCGTTGGAGGAATTCCGGCGCCCTCGCCATCTTGGTTGCTTTCGCGGCAGCGGCTGGTGCATTTTACGGCCCAGCCATCGGCTGAGAGCAAGACCACTCCACTCAAGACTTCCTCGATCGACTTGCAGCTGAGACCGTTTCTGCCCTGAACACGTGCGGGTGCACGTGTCATTCCAAGCGAGGAGAACGTCGAATGTCTATCGAGGCTGCTGGCTCGCCGGCCGAGTCGCAGCGCCTGTTGCGGTCACTGTCGCTGACCCAAGCGGTGCTTTATGGCCTTGGCGTCACCATCGGCGCAGGAATCTACGTCCTGGTCGGGATCGCCGCGGCACGCAGTGGTATGCATGCGCCACTTGCCTTCATCGGTGCAGCCCTTGTGATGGCGTTCAGTGCAGCATCATTTGCCGAACTGGGAACGCGCATGCCCGTCAGCGCCAGCGAGGCCGCTTATGTGCAGGCCGCTTTTGGTCGCAAATGGCTCAGCCTCGGGGTCGGGCTTCTGGTGGTCGCGACGGCAACAATCTCCGCCGCAACCATCAGTGTTGGTAGCTCGGGCTATGTTGCCGTGTTTCTGCCGATTTCGGCTCCGTGGATCATCTCGGGAGTCGTTCTTGCGATGGGCGTCGTGGCGTGTCTCGCCACGGCCCAATCCGTCACCTTCGCCGGGATCATGACGGTTGTCGAGGTGGGCGGTCTCGTGCTGATCATTGTGACTGGCCTCGGTCACGGGACGGATGTTGTCACACGCCTGCCGGAAATGTGGCCGCCGACACGTGATACGGAGGCCTGGATTGGATTGGGCGGAACGGCCCTCATCGCAGTCTTTTCCTTCATCGGCTTCGAGCACGTGGTCAACATTGCGGAGGAAATGAAGGAGCCGAGTCGCACCCTGCCCCGTGCGCTGTTCCTGACCCTCGGTTTGACCGCGCTGATCTACGCGCTGGTTGTGTGGATTGCCGTCACGGCGGTACCTCCGCAGGAACTCGCGCGCTCATCGGCACCGCTTGCGCTGGTCTTCGAGCGACTGACAGGCCTGCCGCTCGTCACCATGAGCGCAATCGCCATTGTGGCCACGCTCAACGGCATCATTGTGCACATGATCATGATCGGTCGCGTCATCTATGGTCTCGCGGATCAAGGCAATTTGCCAAGGGTCTTTGCCCGGTTGAATTCAGTCACGCAGACGCCGCTTCTTGCGACGGCGTTCGGCATCGGAGCGATCCTCGTACTCTCACTGGCTGTTCCGCTTGGTGGCCTTGCAGATCTCACGGCGCGCTTCACCCTTGTTGTTTTCGCAATCGTGAATATCGCGCTGATCCGGATTAAGGGCAGACGACAGCCGGCGCCATCTGGGGCGTTCATTTGCCCGATGTGGGTGCCCTGCTTCGGCCTCGCCTCGAGCCTCCTGCTTCTCGTCGTCGATCTTGTGGCGTGAAGAAGGTTTGCCGATTTCGGCATCCCCTGCTCTGCGTCCGCTACAGTGTAAGCACCGGGGGCTCACGAACCGGCTCGCGCAGTGCGGAGACCACCACGCGTCTTAGGCTGTAGCGGGCAGGCCGGCCGTCTTTGGCTAGCTCTTCGTGCTGGCAGTCTTGTCGAGCGCCGCGCGGAGACCTTCCGCGAGCTTCACGGCATCGTCGTTCGCCCAGAAGTGCATGAAGAAGAGCCGCGGCTGTTCGTCGAGCATGTGACTGTGCAAGGCGGTCACCTCGATGCCGTGAGCCCGCAACGCCAAGATCACGGGGTTGACCTCGTCGCCAGTCAGAACGAAGTCTCCGGTTATTGCCGCCTTGCCTGCTCCGGTCGGCTGGAAATTGATTCCAATCGCGACGCCCATCGCGCCGACTGGCGTCAGCGGAGTGCCATCTTGCGTGATCGCATCGCGTCGCTTCACGCTGTACTGGTAGACCCCTCCGTTGGCCTGCCCCTTGACGCCGATGATCTGATCGAGCTTCGCCGTATCGAGGTCCACGGCAGGCGACGGCCCCGTCGGCGCCGGGACCACCAATGGCGTCTTGCTTTCGGCCAGCGCGTCGTGGATGGCCGAGGCCAGTCTGACAGGTTCTCCATGACCGGCGACGTGCATGTAGAAGGTCGCAGGGGTCGCCCGCAGCAAGTGATTATGCACGGCGGTGATCTCGAGACCGCTCGCGATCATTTTGGCCATGACCGGATTGATCTCGGTGTCCAGGAGCACAAGGTCTCCCATGACCATGGCACCGCCATGCGCGGGCTTGAATGCGATCCAGCCGCCGAGCGCCAGTGCCGGCTTGATCGGCACTCCGTCCAACGTCACCGCGAGATCCGTGCGCGGAAAGCTGTAGCGGTGAACGTCGTCAGAGACGGCGGGCTTGCGGCCGAGCGTCTCGTCGACCTTTTGCCAGTCGACGTCTTGCGCATGGGCCGCCGAGGCGAGCCATTCCGAAGCCGGCGCCAGAACGCAGGCGCTGATGCCGATCAGGGCCAGGATTGCTTTTCTCATCGCGCTGCTCCTTCCTCAGTCCTGCTGTTCTTTGATCCGGCCGCCGCTATCGACGACGAGCCGCACTTCCTTGCCGTTCTTCATCGCCTTCGCGGTCGTGCCTTCCGCGGTGGACTTGATGTCCCTGACTTGCGAATAGCCGGCTGCCTGAATCTTGGCGACGAGCTCTTCCTGGGTCAGCGCATGGGCGGGTGACAGCCCCGCCACTAGCGCCAGCAAGGCTGCGACTTGAGAGATATTCGGTATCCGCATGATCGTTCTCCTGGTTGTCCTGCCCCAGGTGAAGTCAGTCGTCATACCGCCGCTCGATGAGGTCTCGTGCGCAGCGAGAAGCAGATCAACAGATTCAGGATCACGACGGCAGCGGGTGACCGCCGGGAGCAGATGAAGCGGCCAGGAGTCGTTTCGCCCTGCCGAGACCTTCGAGCATCTCCGGGGAGCCACCCAACGATAGCATTCGGCGGCCTGCCGGGCGACGCAGGTGAGTACCGCATAAGCCCCACCGAACGTCACCACCGCCATCTCGAAGTCATCCTCGACAAGCGTCCGCGCGGCCGACGCACCGAGCAGTCGAGACAATTTGTCGGGTGGAATCGAACTGGATGATGATGACATGCGGCGCCCTTGGTGATCCAGGGACGCGATGCTTGGGCATGTCGCCTCGCGGGGAGATCGCACATCCCCGTACCGCAAATAGAACTCTTGAAGCCGGAGCTGTCAACCCGTTCGCACCCGAGATGTCACGCCGAAAGGATCACGAAGACTTCACCGCTCCGGAACCGTTCATCTCACCGCCAAGGCGCAGGCCGGCGTCAATGGGAGCGGAACCGTCTCGCTTGGCCGGCCTGCGACACGCGCCATCGCGCTCACCTTGACCGAAATAGGGTACCCCCCTATCTTATGGGGATGTCGCACACCATCAAGCACAAGTCGAAGCTCCTGGCGCGGGTGAAGCGCATCAAGGGGCAACTGGACGCGGTCGAGCGTGCATTGGAGGCCGAGCTCGGCTGCACGGACGTCCTGATGCTGGTCGCATCGGTCCGGGGCGCCGTCGGCGGGCTCACCACCGAATTGATCGAGGACCACATCCGCCATCACGTCGTGGATCCGGACCGCGAAGAGGATCCCGAAAAGGCCAAGGGTGCGGCCGACCTGATCGACGTCGTCCGAACCTATTTGAAGTGAATTCATGACCGATCTGTCGCACCTGCTGCAGCAGAGCAGTGCTCACGCATGGCTCTTCGTTCCGAGCGCGATTCTTCTCGGCGCGCTGCATGGTCTCGAGCCCGGCCATTCCAAGACCATGATGGCCGCTTTTATCGTTGCGATCCGTGGCACGGTCTTCCAGGCCGTGCTTCTTGGACTGTCGGCGACGATCTCGCACACGGCGGTGGTATGGGCGGTCGCCTTTCTCGGCCTCTACTTCGGCCACGATCTCTCCGGAGAGCGCAGCGAAGCCTATCTCCAGATCGCGTCTGCACTCATCATCCTCGGAGTCGCCGCGTGGATGGTCTGGCGCACCTGGCGCGGGACGACCGAGGAGCACGGCCACGATCATCACCAGGACGAACCGCAGGCCGTCTCGCTCGCGGGCAGGACGCTTTCGATCGCGGTGTTCGAGACCGGCGTTCCGCCGCGCTGGCGGATTTCCAGCGACGCAGGTGGCCTCCCTTCCGCCGCGGACATCGGGGTGACGACAGTCCGTGCCGATGGCAGCGAACAGAGCTTCGCGTTCGTCGACCGCGACGGATATCTGGAGAGCACCGAGGAGATTCCGGAACCGCACGCCTTCAAGGCACGCATCGCACTCGCGGGCGATGTCGCCGAAATTCGTTTCGAGGAGCACGATCACGACCACATGGACCTCGGGGAACAGGATGACGCGCACGCTCGCGCTCATGCCGCCGACATCCAAAGGCGCTTCGCCGGACGCACCGTCACCACACCGCAGATCGTCCTGTTCGGTCTCACCGGCGGCCTAATCCCGTGCCCGGCAGCCATTACAGTTCTTCTGCTCTGTATTCAGTTGAAGCAGTTCAGCCTCGGCTTCGCACTGGTGCTCTGCTTTGGCCTCGGCCTCGCCATCACCATGGTATCGGCCGGCGTCGTTGCCGCTCTCGGTATTCGGCACGTCGAACGCCATTGGAGCGGCTTCAGCCGCTTCGCACATCGCGCGCCCTACGTCTCGGCAGCCTTGATCGCCCTGGTCGGGCTCTACACCGGCTGGATCGGGCTGCATGAGTTCGCGTCGTGATGTCCGCGGCCTCGGTATCGGCCCCGGACTGAGGTCTTTTCAGTTTTGGAACCAATTGCTTGCAGCCGTTTTTTTAACAAAAGATCGGAACGGATTCCCAGCTCGCGACTCATTCCATCGCAACTCAGATGGGGTAACGAGCTCGTGCCGCGTTTCAACTATTTCGCCCGAGAAGCCGCAGCCACGCTCCTGAGGATGGCAAAGACGACAACAGATCCGGCCGTGGCGTCCGGCTTGATCCAGCGTGCGGCCGATCTCAAGGAGCGCACGGAGGAACTCCCGGCGGTCCCCGAGGTCGATGCCATGGCAGAACAGTCGCCGAAGGCTCTCACAAAGAAGCAGAGCTAGCTCAACTGGCCCCTCCCCAACCGATGGCTCATCAGCGACCTCGGAGACCATGCACTCTTCAGCGAACGAGGCTGGTAAACCGGACATCAGGCGAGCAGGCGCTCGATGTTTATCGGCGAGGCTGCCGCGGAGGTGCTGATGCTGAGGCATCGGCCCCGCGATAGACGAGCTGCGCAGCCCGGCGGATTTGGTCAATTGGGAACTGTCCAGCATTGCCGACTCGGCCTGGCCGAGACAGCCCGCGTAGGGGCTCCCCGGCAAGTGCCGGGGCCAGGAAGGCTAAGCGGACGACGCTTCGCTTGATGGATTTCTGCCCTCTGGTCGATGAAAAGACGCGATGCCTACTCGGCCGCTTGCGGAACCTGCGCCGGTCTCGCGTTTTGGCCAGGACGCCCATCAAGGGCGACGTCGCCTGCGCGGTCGGGCGGAAGGCCCCTGCCCTTCACGAGGCCGAAGATCGCCGGAATGACGATCAACGTCAGCAGCGTCGACGAGATCATGCCGCCGATCATCGGCACCGCGATGCGCTGCATGATCTCGGAGCCCGTGCCGGTGCTCCACATGATCGGCAGCAGGCCTGCCATGATGGCGACCACCGTCATCATCTTGGGACGCACGCGCTCAACAGCGCCGACCATGATCGCCGCATGGAGATCCTGCCGGGTGAGCGCGCGGTTCTCGGCGGCTCGCGACGCCCTGACCTCGGCCAGCGCGTGATCAAGATAGATCAGCATCACCACGCCGGTCTCTGCGGCGACGCCTGCGAGCGCAATGAATCCGACAGCGACGGCAACCGACAGGTTGAAGCCGAGCCACCACATCATCCAGATGCCGCCCACCAGCGCGAACGGCAACGAGAGCATGACAATCATCGTCTCCGTCAGAGCCCTGAAATTGAGGTACAGGAGCAGGAAGATGATTGTCAGCGTCACGGGCACGACGATCTTCAGGCGGGCCGCGGCGCGCTGCAGATATTCGTACTGACCGCTCCACACCACGTAATATCCGGCCGGAAACTGGATGCTCTCCGTCACGGCGCGCTGCGCGGCGGCGACGTAGCTGCCGATGTCCCGATCCCTGATGTCGACGTAGATGTAGGTGGCAAGCTGCCCGTTCTCGGTACGGATGGAGGTCGGTCCACGCGCCGGCTCGACCGTCGCCACCTCGCCCAGCGGCACGGCGCCGCCTGCCGGCATCGGCACCAGAATGTCGCTGGCGATAGCCTTGGGATTGTCACGGAGGTCGCGAGGGTAGCGCATGTTGATCGTGAACCGCTGTCGGCCTTCGACCGTCGTGGTCACCGTCTGGCCTCCCAACGCGGCAGCGATCGTGTCCTGAACGTCCTGAATCAGGATGCCGTAGCGGGCGAGCGCCTCGCGGTCGGGAGAGATCTCCAGATAGTAGCCGCCGATGCCGCGCTCGGCGTAGGCGGACGACGTCCCGGGGACCGTCTTGATGACACGCTCGATCTGCCTGGCCAGCCTGTCGATCTCGACCAGGTCCGTGCCCATCACCTTCACGCCGATCGGCGTCCGGATGCCGGTCGAGAGCATGTCGATGCGCGCCTTGATCGGCATGGTCCAGGCGTTCGACACCCCCGGGAACTGCAATGCCTTGTCCATCTCCGCGATCAACCCGTCGACAGTAAGGCCGGGGCGCCACTGCTCCTTCGGCTTCAAATTGACCACGGTTTCGAACATCTCAGTCGGAGCCGGATCGGTCGCGGTCGCCGCTCGTCCCGCCTTGCCATAGACCGAGGCGACCTCCGGGAACGACCTGATGATCCGGTCCTGCGTCTGCATCAGTTCGGCCGCCTTCGTGATCGAGATGCCCGGCAACGTCGTCGGCATATAGAGCAGCGTGCCCTCGTTCAGCGATGGCATGAACTCGGTCCCGAGCTGGCGGGCCGGCCATATCGAAATGGCCAGCACGGCCAACGAGGCCAGGATGACCAGCGTCTTCGCCCGTAGCACGCCCTTGATGACCGGCCGATAGATCCAGATCAGGAAACGATTGATAGGATTACGGTGTTCCGCAACGATCCTGCCGCGAACGAAGATCACCATCAGCGCGGGCACAAGCGTCACCGACAGCAATGCGGCTGCGGCCATCGAGAACGTCTTGGTGAACGCGAGCGGGCTGAACAGACGCCCCTCCTGCGACTCCAGCGTGAAGATCGGCATGAACGACACGGTGATGATGAGCAGACTGAAGAACAGCGCCGGCCCGACTTCCGCAGCCGCATCGATCAGCACCTGGACGCGCGACTGACCGGGTTTGGCCCGCTCCAGATGCTTGTGCGCGTTCTCGATCATGACGATGGCCGCATCCACCATCGCGCCGATCGCGATCGCGATGCCGCCGAGGCTCATGATGTTGGAGCCGAGGCCCAGCAGCTTCATCGCGCCGAACGCCATCAGCACGCCGACCGGCAGCATCAGGATGGCGACGAGCGCGCTGCGGATGTGCAGCAGGAAGACCACGCAGACCACAGCCACGACGAGGCTTTCCTCGAGCAGGGTGTGCTTCAGGGTGTCGATCGCGGCGTAGATCAGGTTGGAGCGGTCGTAAACCGGCACGATCTCCACCGAACTCGGCAAGCTGCTGGCGATCTCCTTGAACCGGGCCTTGACGTTCTCGATGACGTCCAGCGCGTTGACGCCGAACCGCTGCAGCACGATGCCGCTGGCAACCTCCCCCTCGCCGTTCAGCTCGGCGATGCCCCGCCGCTCGTCGGGCCCGAGCTCCACGCTGGCAACGTCGCGCAACAGCACAGGCGTGCCGCCGGAGGTCTTCAGGACGATGTTGCCGAGATCGTTGATGCTCTTGAGGTAGCCCTTACCGCGGATGACGTATTCGAACTCGGAGAGCTCCACGGTCCGACCGCCGACGTCCGCGTTCGAAGCGCGGATCGCGTCCCGGATCTTCTGCATGCTGATGCCGCGGTCGCGCATCCGCTGCGGATCGAGGATCACGTTGTACTGCTTGACGAAGCCGCCAATGCTGGCGACCTCGGCGACGCCACCCGCCTTGGCCAACGCGAATTTCAGATTCCAGTCCTGGATCGTGCGCGTCTCGGCGAGGTTCAGCTCCTTGGACATCACAGCGTACTGGTAGACCCAGCCGACACCGGTGGCGTCGGGACCGATCGTCGGTGTGACGCCGGCAGGCAAGCGCGAGCTGGCGCTGTTCAGGAACTCCATGACGCGCGAACGCGCCCAGTAGATGTCGGTGCCGTCCTCGAAGATCACATAGACGAAGGACACGCCGAAGAACGAGAATCCGCGCACCACCTTCGACCTCGGCACCGTCAGCATGGCGGTGGTCAGGGGATAGGTGACCTGATCCTCGATCACCTGCGGTGCCTGGCCGGGGTACTCGGTATAGACGATCACTTGCGTATCGGAGAGATCCGGGATGGCGTCGAGTGGAAGATGGACCAAGGCGTAGAGTCCCGCCGCCGCCGCGAAGCCGGTGCCGAACAGGACGAGCAGCAGGTTGCGCGCCGACCATGAGATGATGCGGGCGATCATTTGTGCTCTCCATGGGCATGTCCACCCGCGGCATCCGATGACGGGTGCGCGTCGGCGAAGCCCCTCAGGGCGGCTTTGAGGTTGCTTTCGGCATCGATCAGGAAGTTCGCGGAGGTGACGACCGCCTCCCCTTCCTTGAGACCGTCACGGATTTCGATGTATCCGCCGCCCCGGCGTCCAAGCTTCACGTCCCGCGGCTCGAACTTGCCTTCGCCTTTGTCGACCAGAACGGCCTGCCGGGCGCCAGTGTCGAGCACCGCACTATCCGGCACCACAACGACCGGAGATGCATCGGCGGTATTGATTTCGGCATCGACATACATGTCCGGCAGCAAGGCCACGTCCGGATTGGACAGCTCGATTCGAACGCGAGCGGTGCGCGTGTCCCGGTTCACCTGCGGATAGATCACGGCGATCTTTCCAGAGAAGGTCCGGCCTGCGAAGCTGCGTGCCCGGATCAAGACGGGTTGTCCCACCGCGACGGTGCCGAGATCGCGCTCGGCGACATCGACCAGCGCCCAGACCAGCGAGATGTCCGCGATCCGGAACAGCACGTCGCCAGGGTTGGCACGCATGCCCTCCACAGCGTTGCGTTCGAGCACAATTCCGTCGCGCGGCGCTGTCCATTGCACGGTCACGGGCGCGACACGGGATTTCTCCATGGCGGTGATTACCGGCTCCGGAACGTCCAGATTGGTCAAGCGCTGGCGCGAACCGCGGCCGTAGAACTCCACACCTCCCACGATTTTCGAGTTGATCGTGGCGAGGTATTCCGCCGCGGCGGCCGCAATTGCCGAACTGTAGATCTCCATCAGCGGCTGACCGGCGCTCACGCGCGTGCCGGTCGTGACATCCGCAACCTTCTGAACGAAGCTCTCCGAGCGCATCGCGATCACCGAGATCCGCCGCTCGTCGAGCTGGATCGTGCCCGGCGCCTTCACCACCACGCTGATGCTGCGCCGCTCGGCGGGCTCGGATTTCACGCCGGTGCGCTGGATCTTGCCCGGCGAAAGCTTCACCGTGCCGTCGTCGGTGTCGTCGCCGTCGTACACGGGGACGTAGTCCATCCCCATGGGATCCTTCTTCGGTACCGCCGAGGTGTCCGGCAGTCCCATGGGATTGCGGTAGTACAGGATCTTTCGCGAGGCGTTCGCCTGTTGCTGCAACTTCGGGGGCTCGGCCGCGGCCTCGTCATCGTAGACCGGCAAGTAATCGCGCCCTTGTGCATCCTTCTTCGGCACCGCCGACCAGGCCGGAGCGCCACCGGGATCCCTGTAGTAAAGTGGACTTCCGTCTGCGGCAGCCGCTGGAGAAGTCAGGTCGGCGTGTGCAGGCCAGGGCCCGCCGTTCAGATACCAGGAGCCGACCAGAGCCAAGGCCCCGCCCAGCGCCAGGGCCGTCGTCAGGAGACGCAGCGTCTTCATGGCGTGTTCCGCGCGCGATCAAGCGCGTCCATGTGATCGTGAATTGGGGATGTCGGGACGCCGCCGAGCGGCGCCCCAGCGCTCACTTGGTCGCCTTGACGATGACCTTGCCGGTGACCGTCTCCGGCTCGCCCTGCACCTTCGCCGACAGCGTCACCTGATAGCGGCCGGCCATCGGCAGGTCGGTCTTGAAGGTGTAGACGCCCGGCTCTTTCGAGGGCAGCGGAGAAACGGACGATTCCATGTCGGCCATGCCGTCGGGCGCCATGTCGACGCGGGTCTTGAAGATGACCGCATCCGGCACCGGCTTGCCGGTCTGTCTGTTCAACAAACGAACGGCGAGCGTGACGTCGTCGCCTTTCTTCATCTCCGGATTGACAGGCTCGAAGGCGAAGTCGCTGGCGCCGGCCATGGCGGCAGAAGCGGCAAGCGAAAGGGTGGCGGCCAAAGCCGCAGTCGTGAGCTTGGAAAGCATTGTTCTGTCCTCATGGATTGATCTCGACCGTGGCGCTGCAGGCGCACACGTCCGCTTCATCGCGAGCAAGCGTGCTGCTCGCGCGGATTTGCGAGATCAGATTCGTGGAGGTCGGAACGGAGGACTGGTCCCGCGCAAATCGGCGACCTGATCCGAAGGAATGGCGATCTTGCTCGCCGCGACGGCAGATGGGCCGAACGCGATCGGTCGAACGTCGTCAAAAGCGACCGCGCCGCCGATACAGCAGACGCCCATTCCACACTTCTGGCCGTCGGTGTGGGAGGTCTTTCCGTCCATGTCGTCCGGACAGCACTCATCCATCGACATGTCGCCGGCGCCGGCCATCGTCATGTTCGCCTTCATGCCACCCGACGGCATGGCATGCGCGGCGGCCGACGCGCCAAGCGGCACCATCGCCAGCGAGATGGCGATCACGAATGCCAGCATGGTACGGACAAGCCGCATGGAGACGCGTTTACCTTTCGGGCAGCAACCAGCCTCTGAATATCATATTTCGCGTCCTGACGCAGTCATTGATCCGGGTCAAGCATTCGTGACCGTCGCCGGGCGCTTGTCTGTCCAGCCGAGGCGCTGTGGCCACCATCCGGAGACCGCGATGCAGCCAGATCATCGTGCGCCCGTCTCCGTGCGACTGCATGCGCCCGCAAGGCATTTCATCGCGAAACAATCACCACTTCCGTTGACGAGGACATAGGAGGGCAGCCTCGCCGGCGCGGGCCGCAAGCTCGGCCGCTCGCCGGCGGCGGTCAGCCGCGCCATCAGCTTCCTGGAGAACCAGGTCGGCGCCGAACTGCTGCACCGGACGACGCGGTCGATCAGGCTGAGCGAGGAAGGCGAGCGCTATGCCGCGATCTGCCGCCGCGTGCTCGCCGAGCTCGAAGAGGCCGACATGATCGCGGCCGGCCGGAAGGCGGCGCCGCGCGGCGTCATCGCCATCACGGCGCCGGTGGTTCGGGCGAGATGGTGCTGCGCCCCATCCTCGATGCGTTTCTCGACGCCGACCCGACCGTGTCCGCCAAGCTCCTGCTGTTCGATCGTGCGGTCAATCTGATCGAGGACGGCTTCGATGTCGCGCTGCGCATCGGTCCGCTGGCGGATTCGGCGATGGTCGCGATTCCGCCTCGGCGATGTGCGCCGGGTCGTGGTCGCCTCTCCGCGCTATTTGAAGCAGCATCCACGCATCGCCGAGCCCGGTGATCTCGCCAAGCACCAGATCGTGGCCATGGCGCATCTGCCGAACTCCTGGACGTTCGCGCCGGCGGCTGGATCGTCAGCACCGCGGACGGAGCAGTTCACGGCGCGGCTGGTCGTCAACAGCACCTATGCGGCCGTGGCCTCCGCCGTAGCCGGCCGTGGCGTGGCGCGGATGTACTCATATCAGGTGGCTGAGCAGGTCGCGCGCGGTGAGCTCGACATCGTGCTCGCCGGCGACGAGGATCCGGAGATGCCCGCGCATGTGATCGCTCCGCAGGGCCGGTTGTCAGTCCCCAAGGTCCGCGCCTTCACCGATTTCGCGGTTCCGCGGCTGAAGCAGCAATTTGTACGACTGAAAGCAAGCATCGGCCCGCGCGAGCGTCGTGAGTCCGCGGCCACGTCTGTGACGCCTCGGCCCGCACGCCAAGCGCGGCCGCCCTCTCAAGCTTGAACCGCGATGCAACGTAGTAGCCGGCTAGCACGTCGGGGCCGCGAGATGATGGATGCTGTCCCGCATCGCACACCGATGCGCGAGGCGCGTTGATGGTTGCGGCGATGTCGTGTGTTGCAGCCATTCGGATGCGGTGCATGTCAACATTGCTGGACAGAGCAGATGCGATGCGCGTTCAAATTGTCGCATGATTGATCAGCAACGCGATGAGTTCGGCTTTGCGCATTCTACCAAGGCGTATAAGGTCGGGCGTTACCAGCGTCGACGAAGCGCTGGAACGTCGGGGACGTGAAACGCGAGCAAGGTGGTTGACGGGCTGAGTTCGTCGCCCTCGTTGTCGCACGCGCACATATTTTCCGACATTTTGGAGGTAGCAGGTTCGAACGGCTCGAACGATTCGACAATTGCGGCTGATGAATGGCCGATTGGCCACGCCATGACATCCGCAGCAGGCGTTTGATCGCGAGGCGACGTGGGCAGCGGGCATCGACACGTTGGAGGAACCGGAATGGACCAACGCGACGTACGGGCCGCATGGCAGAAATTCGTCGAGCGCGGCACCTTGTCGGGCGACGTGAGGTCGACAGTGGCCGCTTCGTGGCAGCGGTCGCGGCAGCACAGCGTCACGGTCGATCGGGCGAAGGCGCCGCTCGTCGCCGAGGCTGAATTGTTTCGCCAGCGCGCCAAGCACGCGGCGCTTCGCCAGGCCGCGCGTTGCGCGCTGCAGAACTCCAGGACGTTCCTGAGCGACGCCGGCTCGATCATGATCCTCACTGATCCCACCGGCCTGATCATCGACACCCAGGGCGATGCCAGGGTCATCGATGCCGGTCGCGCAGTGCATCTCGAGCACGGCGGGCGCTGGAGCGAGGCCGACATCGGCACCAACGCAATCGGCGCGGCGCTGGCCGACTCGTGCCCCGTGCAGATTCACGGCGCCGAGCATTTCTGCACCGAGGTCCAGCGCTGGACCTGCGCCGCCGTCCCGGTTCACGATCCGAGCGATGGCGAGCTGCTCGGCGTCGTCGACATCTCCGGTCCCGCCAGCACGTTCAATCCGCAGAGCCTGGCGCTGGCGGTGGCGGTCGGCCATCACGTCGAGAGCGTGCTGGCGCAGCTGGCGCGGCAGGACAAGGAGCAGCTGCTGTGCGACTTCATCGCCAAGCGCGCGTCCTGGGCGACCGAGGAATGCATCCTGCTCGACCGCCGCGGCGCCATCCTGCATGCGACCGAGCGTGGGCTGCGCGCCATGAAGGACAACGGTCTCAACACCGACGGCGACGCACCGACGCGGTTCCTGAAGACGGTCGCGTTCGAGGACTGGCCGGCGAAGCTCAAGGAGATCCTGCCGCATGCGAGCTTCGAGCTGGTCAAGAACGGCAGCACGGGTGTCGGCGCGATCGTCGTGATGCACACCCGCCGCCGCGCCCCCGGAGAGCGCGGTGCGGTGGCCATCCGCGGGCGCGACGCCGCGCTTCCGGCGGCACCGTCGCACCACGCGCAGGCCTCTCAGCCGCCGGCGACGTCAGCCGGGAACAAGAGGCCCCGATTTGTTGCCGAAGACCCGAACGTGCTCGCGATCGTGCGGCGCGTGGAGAGCGCGGCGGCGCGCAAGATGCCGATCCTGATCCGCGGTGAGACCGGAACCGGCAAGGAGCAGCTGGCGCGCCATGCCCACGCTGCCAGCGGCCGTTCCGGCGCCTTCGTCGCGGTCAATTGCGCCGCCCTCCCCGACAGCCTGATCGAGGCCGAACTGTTCGGCTATGCCGATGGCGCGTTCACGGGCGCGCGGTCCGGCGGCGCCATTGGTCTGGTCAAGGAGGCCGATGGCGGCACGCTGTTTCTCGACGAGATCGGCGACATGCCGGTTGCGCTGCAGGGCGTACTGCTGCGCCTGCTCGATGACTGGACGGTGCGGCCGGTCGGCGGCAGCGCGTTCAAGGTCGACGTCTTCCTGGTGTCGGCGACCAACGCTGCGCTGGACAAGGCGATCGCCGAGGGACGCTTTCGGTCCGACCTGCTCTATCGGCTCAACACGCTCGAGGTGCGGCTGCCGCGGCTGCGCGAGCGCTGCGATTTCGACGCCATTGCGCGGCAGCTGCTGCACAAGATCGATCCGGGCTGCGACATCACGGCGGAGGCGCTGGCGCGGCTGGCGTCGAACCATTGGCACGGCAACATCCGCGAGCTCGGCAACATGCTGGCGCGGCTCACGCTCGGCGTCTCCAACGGGCTGATCGACGAGACCTGCGTCGATGCCATGATCGGCCACGTCATCGGTCAGGTGATCGCGCGGCCGCCGCAGGACACAGGATCGCTGCACGACGTCCAGCGCGCCCGCATCCTGATGGTCTATGCGGAGACCAATGGCAATGTCAGCGAAACCGCGCGCCGTCTCGGCGTGTCCAGGAACACGATCTATCGCGCGCTCGGCCAGCCGCGGCCATAATCGCCAGCGCAGTGCTTCACACGATCGGCGGACAACGAGAGCCGGGCCCATGCCCGGCTCATCATCGGCGCAAGCCGCGCGGGCTCACAGCAACTCGGCGCCCCCGCCCAGGGCCGGACCGGCGGTCGGGTCGTAATCGTCCGGCTTCTTCGCGATCAAGGTCTGCGTCGTCAGGATCAGCCCGGCAACGGAAGCGGCATTGCGCACCGCGCTGTAGCAGACCTTGACGGGATCGACGATGCCGGCCTTGACGAGATCGACCGAGGCGCCGTTGCGGGCGTCGAGGCCGTGGCCGTTGGCGCCCTTGGCGACCTTCTTGACCTCGGCCTCGGCGTCGAGGCCGGCATTGGCCGCGATGTGAAACAGCGGGCGGCTTAATGCACGCTGCAGAAGCTCAGCCCCCTGCCGCACGCTGCCATCCAGCCCCTTGATCAGGTCGTCGAGCTTCGGCGCCGCCTTCAGCAGCGCAAAGCCGCCGCCCGGCACGATGCCCTCCTCGATCGCCGCCCGCGTCGCATTAATCGCGTCTTCGATCAATTGTGTGCGGCGCTTCTGCTCGACGGGCGTCGCTCCGCCGGCCAGGATCATCGCCGTGCCGCCCGAGAGCTTGGCGATGCGCTCCTGGAACTTGTCGCGCTCGATATTCTCCGGCGCCGCCTCATATTGGCGCATCACCTGCGCGCGGCGCGCGGCAATCCTGTCCGGATCGCCGGCGCCCGCCGTGATCAGCGTTTTGGAGGCGGAGATCCGCACCTGGCGGGCGGCGCCGAGATCCTGCAGCTCGACCTTTTCCAGCCGACCGCCGAGATCGATCGAGATCACGCGGCCGCCCGTCGTGATCGCGATATCCTCCAGCATGGCCTTCCGCCAATGGCCGAACTCCGGCGGGTGGATCGCGGCGACCTTGAAGTTGGTCTTCTCCCGGCGCGCCAACAGCTGCATGATCACGACCGGCGCGACCTCCTCGGCGATGATCAGCAAGGGCCGGTCGCTCTTCTCCACCAGGGAGATCACGCCGGCGAGCTGTTCGCCGCTGTGGATCTTGTGGTCGGTCATCAGGATGAACGGGTTGTCGAGCACGACCTGCATGCGCTCCACATCCGTCACCATGTGATGCGAGAGATAGCCGCGCTCGAACGCCATGCCTTCGACGACTTCCAGCGTCGTCTGGACCGTGCTGCCATATTCGACGGCGACGATGCCGTGCGTGCCCGCGCGCTCGAACGCTTCGGCGACCATGTCGCCGAGCGCGGCATCATTGGCCGCGATGCTTGCGACCGCCCGCAGACCCGCCGAGCCCTGCAGGGCGATCGCCGAGCGCTTCAGATTCTTGATCGTCTCGGCCACCGCAAGCTCGAGTCCCTCAACCAATTCCACCGGGTTGGCGCCGGCGGCGAGGCATTTCAGTCCATCCTGCACCAGCACGTCGGCCAGCACCGTCGCCGTGGTGGTGCCGTCGCCAGCGGTGTCATTGGTCTGCTTCGACACCTCGCGCAGCACCTGCGCGCCCATATTCTCGAACGGACACTCCAGCTCGATCTCGCTGGCAATGCTAACGCCGTCGCGCGACACGATCGGCGTTCCGATCGGACGGTCCATGATCGCGTTCATTCCCTTCGGACCCAGGGTGCCGCGCACCGCCTTGGCGAGCTTGGCAACGCCCCGCCCCAATGCGGCCCGCGCCGCCTCGTCATGCAGCATGATCTTCGGCATGTTCTCAACCTCCCATTGGCCTGATCGCTCGCCGTCTTCGCCGGCGCGACTTTGTTATCCCCCCGGCCGGTCAGGCCGAGGCGCGTGCTTTTGGAACGAAGGGCGTCTCCAGATCGAACCGCACTGACAGCAGGCCGCGGCACAGCGCGCTGTTGAACTCGGCATTGACGCCGACACGCCGCAGTCCCGAGACGTAGGCGGCAAAGCGCTCGGCGCTCAGGGGCAGGCCCGCGGCGTCGACGAAGGCCGGCATCTCGTCGTCCGCGGCCGCCACGACGCCACGCCGCTCGAGATAACGCCGCCGCAGCCGGTCGCCCTCGTCGTCGACAGGCAGGCCACGAAGCTCGAACAAGGTCAGCGCCGCAATCGTCTCCGGCGAATGTCCTGTCCCGGTGAGATGATTGAGCAGCGCGACCTGACGGCGCTGGAACGCCTTGACGAGGAACGTCCGCCGCAGATCATCCAGGTCGCCATCGGCCTCGACGCCGAACGTCTCCTGGAACGACAGGCCCCGCGCCAGCCCGGCATTGATGGTGTCCGCATACATGTGCTCGCCGAGCACCACGCTGACGCCGGTGACCCAGGCGAGCGCCGCCACAGCGCGGCGCATGTCATCCGCCATCAGGAACGAGAAGTTGGCGGCACACCAATAGGTCGGCAGCCGGAACTCGATCTGGACATGGTTCGCAGCGTCAATATCCGCTTTGGTGACGAAGTTGAGTTCGACCACGGATTCGTCGAGCTCCGGATCCATGACGCTCTGCAGAGCGCCCCACAATTCAGTCTGCCTGGTCTCGACCTGGCTCTGCCCGGCCTGCCAGTGCTCCGCCTGCCGGTCCCGTTCCGGCAGGCTCCTTGCAACATGCCCGCTCATGGCATTCACGCCGGCACGGGTTCGGACAGATGGGCGTAGCCGCCGCCAGCCCGGATCTTCTTCTTTTGGGCTTCGACATCGATGCCGTAGAGCCGCGCGGCGTTGAGGCCGAGAATCTTGGTCTTGTTCTCCAAGGTCAGAACCGAGCCGGTTTCCTTGGTCAAGTCCTCCGGAATCTCGAACGCCATGAACTTGTCGATCAGCCATTTCGGCGTCCAGATGCCGTAGTCGCTGCCATAGAGGATCTTGTCCGGCCCGAGCCAGAACAACAGCTCCGACATCACATGGGCGAAATAGCCCGGCCGCGAGTGGATGAACGGCAACGCCACGGCGATGCCCGCATAGACGTTGGTTTCCTGGGTCGCGATCCAGCAGAAATCATCCAGCCGCGGCAGCCCACAATGCTCGACGATGAAGTTGAGATCCTGAAACGAGGTCGCGACGTCGTCGATATCGGCCACATCAAAAGCATCACGGTTCAAGGGAATGATCGTCGGTCCCTTGTGGACGTGGATGTTCTTGATGCCGAGCTTCTGCGCCGCCTCGAGATATTTGTAGGAGTCCTTGTCCGAGAGCTTGTAGCCCTTGGACTCGCCGCGCCATTCCGCCGTATACAGCTTCACGCCCTGGAGCTTGTATTTCTCCGCCAGCGCGTGCAGATCTTCCAGCCCCTTGCTGCCGTCACGCGGATCGAACGCGCCGTTGAGGATGAAGCGATCCGGATGGCTCTTCTTCATCGCGGCATTGCGCTCGGTGGTGTTGAAACCGTTCTTGTAGAAGTCCGTCAGGTATGTGGGTTGCAGGATCGCCATGTCGTCATAGCCCGACACGAACAGATCGTCGAACATCGTCTTGGCATCGTATTTCTCGAATTTCTCCTTCTCCCACCTCTCCGACGGCGGGCTGAGGTTGGAGTGGTAGGCATAGAAGCACTCGATGAACTGCTTGCCGTGAATGTTCTTCTGATTGGCCGGGCTGCCGTCCCAGAAGTGGGTATGCCCATCGATCACGAATATCTCTTCGCCGTTGGCCGTCCTGTACATCGCGCTTCTCCCGCTCCCAGATTGATTGTGATGCGGCCTGCCGTTGCTGGCGGCGCCCTGTTGATCCGGCCGGCACAAAGCCGGCCGGACGCCGTTCATTCCCGCTCAGACGATGTATTTCATCATCTCGTTCATGTCGCCGAACAGCATCACGGTGTTGTCGTCGATCATCACCATCCGGCCGTAATGCGTCGAGGTCGCGATCTCGAACAGATGCGGCGTCATCTCGCGGCCGAGCTCCTCGGAGATCTCGTCCATCTTGAACTCCATCTTGCCGATGCCGTCGATCCGGATCATCGCCGGCATGTAGGTCACGGTGATGTGGTCGTGACGGCTCATCACGTCGGCAATGGCGCGCGCCTCGACGCTGTCGTTCATCGTGACCCCGCACTGGTGGGACACCGTGTCCTCGAACTTGATGTCCTTCATCGATTTGAAGATGTTGTCGGCTTCCTGCATCATGGTGGCTCTCCTGACGGATTGAGTGAAACGTGTTGGCTTCGGCTAGGACAGGATGGCGGGAACCGTCAGCCCCAGCTCGGCGGCAATGCCCCTGATCCGGTTCTTGGCCTGAGCGAGCGCATCGCTGAAGGTCACGACCTTGACCCGCGGCTGCGACCAGATCGGCTGCAGCCGGTTGGCTGCGTCGAGCGCGAGCTCGGCGTGCTTGGCCAGCCATTTGTTGAACAGCGCGATGTTGTGCGCCGCATGCTGGGCATCGGTGCCGAGGATGTGGAACAGCTCGACCGTGTTGGCGAGATTGCGCTCGTAATCGGCCTCCGCCGCCGACACGACGGCCGGCGTGATGAAGTCGTTCTGGGCCGATGCGGCCTGCATCAGGAAGCCGGACCGGAACAGCTCACCGACAACAGGCTCGAACACCGCGTTGGTGGCGAAATACTGTTCAAGATAGTCGTTCGATCCCATCACCGACTCGATCGACTTGCGCACGCCCTGCCAGATCGGATCCTCCAGCCAGTGCTGCTTGCCGGCGTTGACGTCGAAGCCGGGAAGGTCGAGCGCGATCTCGCTGAGATACAGCGTGATATCCTGGGCGAAGCGCAGCTTGTAGGAGGAGTTGGTCAGGATCGCATTGTTGACCATCTGGGTGTAGCCATAACGCTGGGCCTGCATCGTCGACGTTCCCAGGCCGAACTCGGCATGCTTGTAGGCGCCGAGATGGTTCTGCAGGATCTTCACCCAGGCGGGGTCGAAGCGCGCGGGTGCGCCGGACTTGCGGCCGTTCTCGATGGTGTTCTGCACCATGCCGCAGATCGTCGACTGGCGCTGATAATGCGTCCGCTCCCATTCCTGGTCGACGGCACGGAATTTGTGCCAGTTGGAGCTCTTCGCCGCCGTCCAGTCCTTGCTGTAGGTCGGCGTGCCGTCCGGGAACGAGATGATCCAGTCCTGCAGCAGATAGCGCTCAGGGTCGGGCTGGACGTCGACCGTCATGTCCTCGTAATGGGTCGCCTTGCGGCCCTTCGGCTCGAAATAATTATACTTGCGGCTGTCGGAGCCTGGAAACACGGCCGATCCCGCCGCGCCGGATTTGACGACACCCGGCTCCACAGTGGCTCCGCTTGCTTGTGCACTCATGACGACCTCCCTCTTTTGCTGTTGTGTTGCGACGATGTCCGAACGCCGTCATCGCACCGCCGGCGTAAACTTGTCGAAATAGATGTGGTCCGGCTCGACGCCATTGATCTGCAGGACCGGCAGCACAGCATCGATCATCGGCGTCGGGCCGCAGGCGTAGGCGTCGATTGCCCCGGCCAGGTTCTCCTGCTTCAGGTGACGGGCCACGACCTCGTGCACGAAGCCGGTCTCGCCGTCCCAACCGTCCTCGGGCGAGGCGTGCGACAGCGCCGGGACGAATTTGAAATCGTTGAGCTGCCGGCCGATCGCGGCCAGTTCGTCGAGATAGAACAGATCGGCGCGCGTCCTGGCGCCGTAGAAGAAGCGGACCGGCCGCTGTTCGCCGCTGGCGATATGGTCGGCCAGGATCGACCACAGCGGCGACATCCCCGAGCCGCCGCCGATCAGCAGCATCGGGCCAGGCCGTTCCTCGCGCCGGAAGCAGGTGCCATAGGGACCCTTCGCCATCACGACATCGCCGACACCAAGTCCGCCGTCGAGCTGGGCGGAAAACGCGCCATTCGGATATTTCTTGATGATGAAGCTCAGCCGCGTGCCCTCGCCCGGCGCATTAGCCATCGAGAAGGCACGGGTGATGCGGCCGTCGTCGATCGTCAGGTCAACATACTGGCCGGCCCAGAACTTCATCGACTTGTCGATCTCGATCTCCAGCAGACGGATGTCAGACGTCAGCGCCGTGATCGCCGCGACGCGGCCGCGAAACGCCTTGACCGCGATCGATCGCCGCAGCATATCCTCGTCGTAATTCAGCAGTTCGAAGCTGACGTCGCTATAGGCGTGGGTCCGGCACAGCAGAACATGCCCGTTCTCGCTCTCGTAATCCGGCAGCGCGAAGGTCGAATATTTCAGGAGCTCGATGTCACCATCGACGAGCTTCGACTTGCAGCTTCCGCACTGGCCCTCCTTGCAGCCATGCATCAGCGAGATGCCCTGGCGGAACGCCGCATCGAGCACGGTCTCTCCTTCCTCGACCTCCATCTCGATCCCTACAGGCTCGAACCGCACCTTGTGAACCTGCACGTCCGTCACCACAGCCTTCGTACCAACCGACATCGACATCCTCCCCGGCACCTCAAGCAGATGATCGCAGGGAGCCGGCGCGCCGGCCCCCTGCTCTCGTATCGTCAATGGCAAGGATTGATGGTGAAGCCCTTGCGATAGTCGGCGACCGCGATCTCGCGCTCGATCGGCGAGAGCGCGCGGAAGCCGCGCAGCGGACTGCCAAGCTGGTGGCCGCGCACGTGATCGAGCGTCCACATGTCCTTGGCGTCGAACCGCAGATGCGGCTGGGCCGTCAGGGTCTTGCCGTCCGGACGAACGAAGCCGAGATCCTTGATGGCGTCGGCAATGTCCCAGCCGTGGTAGCAGTCTTCCCATTCACGGCGACCGCTGAAACGACCCATTGCCGGCGTGGCACGGCCTTCATACTCGGCGGCAAATGCCACCTTATGGGTCCAGCGGCAGCCTTCCGAGCAATAAGTATAGATCTTGCCGTCGACCTCGTCACAGACGAAGTCCTCGCGGATCAGGCAAGGTACCATGCAGCTCCAGCAGCGGTGCGGATAGACGTAGCCAACGTCGCTGTTGAACAGGATGTTGGTCTCGCCCGGCACGCTCAGCTTCGCATACCACTTCCAGAAGTCGCCGAACTCAGCGTACCAACCCGGATATTTGTGCTCGAACCACTCGAAATCCTTCTCGGTCTGGGCCTCGATGCGCCAGAAGTTCGCCGACCAGCCAACCGCGAAGAACTGCGCGGTCTTGTGGACATAGTTCTTCTTGACGATCCGGTCCCAGGCGGCGGCGACGTCGTCATGGTGGATCTTGATGCCGTACTTTTCCAGCGGCAGCATGTAAGTGCGATAGTAATCTTCATAGATCCAGCGGTGCCAGAGCTCCGCATAGGACTCCTTGTTCTTGTCGCGGTTTGTGGTGCCGTATTCGATGAAGGTACCGATCGCGGCGTCGACGATGGCGTGGTTCTGCCAGAACGCGTATTTCAGGTCGCGCTCGAGCAGCTGATGGTTCGACGGATCGTTGATCATCGCCATCAGCATCGAGTGGCCGTTGCCGATGTGGCGCGATTCATCGGACTGCACCGACAAGAACACGGTCGGCAGTGCGTAGTCGCCGTTGCGGGCGGCCTCCGATGGCATCGCGACGAACAGGGTGTTGGTGAAGGCCGTCTCGGCGACCACCGTGAGATAGACGTTCGCGGCGGTGATCGCGTCCCCAGTCAGGAAGCCCTCGGCGAACTGGCGCCCGATGGTGGTGGCGTAGCACTTGCCGAACGCGGCTTCGGTGATATCAAACCCAGCCGGATCGATATAGTTCTCCATGTACCACTTCTTGAGGTTCATCTGGATCGTCGAGTGCCGGAACTCGTCGACCATCTGCATCGTGAAGCCGGTACGCAGCTCCTCGCCCGGCGCCAGCCGGCCGACCATCGCCATCGATCGCGCCGCTGAGATTTCCGGGAACGGGATGATGGCCAGGAACAGCTTCATCCATTCGACCCAGCGCGGCTCGACATTGCGGAACATGTCGCCTCGCAGCGCCGCGTCGAGCGCGCCATAGACGCGGTTGTCCTTCTCCTCCTGCATCGGGAAATACGAGCGCAGGACCTGCTTCATCGGATCGCGGGGAGTTTTCGAAATCTTGTAGTCGGTCGGGAACGTCATCGCCTCCTGGACGTAGCTCGGCGTCCAGCCGAGATCCGCGACGCGATTGGCAGCCTCGGCAATCGTGATGCCCTTCTGGGCGGTAATCTTATTGAGCGTCAGACTTGCAGACATTTCCTTCTCCTTTGAACGTTGCATCAGCTTCTTGGTCAGGCCTTGATCGTTCGATCGAAGGAGCTACGCCAAACGACGACTCCCGCGACGTCTCCTGCAAATTCACGTCTGCCCATCAACTTTGAGGTCCGAAAATTGACTTTGACTCCCGCAATGAATTGGCATTTCAGACCGGCTTGGCGGCGTCCGCCGCCCCGCCCGCTTCCGTGCCGCGGCTGACCAGAGGCCGGCCTTCCGCGACGAACTTCGCCGCCAGCACCAAGGTGCCGATGGCAAACTCTTTGCCGTGTCGCACGATCATCGCCTCGGCGACCTCGCCGACCGTCGCGAAGAACGCGTCCTTCGAGCGGTCCTCCTCGGTCGGCTCCGCTGGCGGCGGGTGTGTCTGGCTGCGAACCGGCGGCACCGCCGAGACGGGCGCACCGGACGTCCTGAGATTGAGCCTGCTCATGTCGACCTTGCTCATCATGCATGTCCCGTCCGTTTGTGGTCATCCTCGGTGGGTGAGCTGTCGAACTCCAACAGCGCGTGATTGAGCCATTCGCGCTCGGCGACGAGGCGGGTGTGCTCGTCGCGAAGCTGGCTCAGGCGCTCCGTCACCCTGGCGAGTTCGTCCTGCGCAGCGCGGCCGCTGTCCGAGCGCGCGACATCGCGCCGCGCGCATTCCAGCTCGATCTCGGCGCCGCCGCGCGCACTTTCGTTCCGGAGCTGCATTTCGTTATTGCGGATGATGCCCTCGATCAGCCTATGCCGCGCGATCATGCGGTCGCGCGCCTGCTGCAGCCGGGCCGCTTCCTCGGCCGTGATCTGTGGCCCGCTTTCGCTGGACTTGGTCACGAGCATCACTCTCGTTCGACGATTGGGGTGGACACCGCGCATCTGGCCGCGCCCGCCTTACGGGATCAGCACGGCGCGTCCGTGGATACGCCCATGATGCAGGTCATGCAGCGCGTCATTGGCCTCGCTCAGCCGGTATTCTTTGGTATGCAGGTTCACGAGGCCGCGGTCGGCCAACGCCATCAACTCGACCAGCTCCGCATAGGTGCCGACCAGATTGCCGACGATGGTCTTCTCGGTGGTGATCATGTCGATGGTCGGCAGATCGATCTTGCCGCCATAGCCCACGATGTAATAGGAGCCGCCATTGGCGGTCATCGCGAGACCCTTGGCGATGGCATCGCCCTCGCCGACGAAGTCGATGACGGCCTCCGCGCCGCGACCGCCGGTCAGCGCCAGCACCGCCTCGACCTCGCCGCCATCGGCCTTCACCAGGTGGTGCGCCCCGCAGGTCTTGGCGAGCTCCAGCGATTTGTCGGAGCGGTCGACGACGATGATCTCCGCCGCACATAGCGCCGCGAGAACCTGGATGCCGATATGGCCGAGGCCGCCGGCCCCGATCACCACGGCGTATTCGCCCGGCAGCAGATGACGCGACGCCTTCTTGGCCGCGCGATAGGCCGTCAGGCCGGCGTCCGTGTAGGGCGCGACGTCCTTCGGCGCCAGCGACTTTGGCAGCTTGATCAGCGAGCGCTGTCCGGTCAGCAGATATTGCGCGTAGCCGCCATTGGCGTTGATGCCAGGAAAGGAGCTGTCGAGCGCGTGCATGTCGTTGCCGCGCCGACACGCCAGGCAATGGCCACTGGTCACCAGCGGGTGACAGATCACGCTGTCGCCGACCTTGACGCCTTCGACGCCAGGGCCAACAGCTTCGACCCAGCCTGCGTTCTCATGACCCATGATGTAGGGAAGCTTGACATCGACCTTGCTGCGCCAGATGCCCTCGACGATGTGAAGATCGGTACGGCAGACTCCGGCGCCACCGATGCGCACAATCACGTCCATCGGACGCGAGATCTTCGGGTCGGCGACCTCTTCGTATCTGACGAACTCCTTCGCCGTCAGCTTTTCATCGAATGCATGGAGAACCGCGGCCTTCATGAACTCCCCCCGGATATTTTTCGTTTCGACGTCAACGTGTCGCAGCCGTCGTTGACGAGAGTTGAGCAAGAGCTATGCCAGCGAGCTAACAGGCTGATAATCCGGATCTTCTCAGCCGCGCCTGCGCCGGTCTTCGGTCCGCCGCGGATCAATGCTGATTGCACAACTGTTCCGGGACGGAACAGTTTTCGCGATGCAAGAACAGCTTGCGACGGCAGCGGCGCATTTTTGCTTTTCGCGCGATTGCTCTATGCTGATCGAAGCAGCACCAGATCACGAACAATCAAACAGCCGCGGCGGCCCGAATAAGGCAAAGCCGCGGACCGGGAGGATGGACGATGCTGCCTGCCAGCCGGCGCCTCGATGGCGCGTGGTTGAAGCTCGACGATGAGGGGCATCCGCCAGCCGGTCTGATGTCGGCCGACATCTACGACAGCTGGATGCGCTGCATCACGTTGGGTCTCGATGCGCTGCGTCCGCCCTCGCCCGAATTCGTCGATGCCGCCGTGCTGCGGCAGGAGCAGCAACGCTGCTCGCTGGTGCGCGGCCTCGCTTTGGCCGAGATGCACACGCTGCATCAGCAGATCGCCGGCTCCAATTTCATGATCGCGTTTGCCACCGCCGAAGGGCTTCTGCTCGACAGCATCTCGGATTCCAGCTTCAGCGATGCGTCAGATGCCGCCTGCATCCGTGCGGGCTCGATCTGGACCGAGAGCATCTGCGGCACCAATGGGCTCGGCACGGCGGCCTATCTGAAGCGGCCGATCGTCGTGCACGGCCGCGAGCACTTTTTCGCCCGCTACAACAACCTGACCTGCGTGGCGGCGCCGATCTTCGCGCCTGACGGCGAGGTCGCCGGCATCCTCGACGCGTCGTCCGATTGCATGTCGCGCCAGGCGCACACACAGGCGCTGGTGGCGATGGCCGCGACCCAGATCGAGAACGGGCTGTTCCGCGAGCAGCATCGCGGCAACATACTGATCGCCTTCCACAACCGCGGCGAATATCTGCACACGCTGAGCGCCGGCCTGCTGGCCGTCGACAATGACGGCCGGATTCTCGCCGCCAACCGCGCGGCGCGCGTGCTGCTGCACGGCCTGCCGGCCTTCGCCGGCCGCCTGTTCGGCGATGTCTTCCGTGGCCGGTTCAGTGACTTCGTCGACGAGGGCCGGCGCAAGGAGCGACAGCGGCTCGAGGACGATGTCGGGAGCCAGTTCGTCGCGACGATCGAGAACAGCCGCCAGTTCCCAATGACGCATCGCGTGCTGGCACCACGGCCCGCGCCGCCGAAGAGCCCGGCGGCGGCGTTCGTCTCCGCCGATCCGAGGATCGCTGCGATCGTACAGCGCGTTGCCATCGCGGCCGCGCGCAAGATGCCGATCCTCATTCGCGGCGAGACCGGCACCGGCAAGGAGCAGATGGCACGGCACGCCCATGCGGCGAGCCGGCGCGCCGGCTCCTTCGTCGCCGTCAATTGCGCCGCCCTTCCCGACAGCCTGATCGAGGCCGAGCTGTTCGGCTATACAGAAGGCGCCTTCACCGGTGCCAGGAAAGGCGGCTCGGCCGGCCTGTTCAAGGAGGCCGACGGCGGCACGCTTTTTCTCGACGAGATCGGCGACATGCCGGTGACGTTGCAGGCGGTGCTGCTGCGCTTCCTCGACGACTGGACGGTGCGGCCGGTCGGCGGCAGCAAGCGCGAGGTCGACGTGCTCCTGGTGTCGGCCACCAACGCCAATCTCGACGACGCGATCGCCAAGGGCCGCTTCCGATCCGACCTGCTGTTTCGCCTCAACACGCTCGAAGTGACGCTGCTGCCGCTGCGCGAGCGCACCGACTTCGCCGACATCGCCCGCCATTTGATGACGAAGATCGATCCGTCGATCGCACTGTCCGAGGCTGCTATTCAGCGGCTTGCACAGCGGAGCTGGGACGGCAACATCCGCGAGCTTCGCAACGTCCTGGCGCGGCTCTCGCTCAGCGAGACCGGCCCGGTAATCGACGCCGCCACCGTCGACGCCGCCATCGGACCCGGCAGCGCCGAGCCCGTCGCGCCAAAGATCAAGATGGACGAAAGCGCACCGGCCGACCTGCACGAGATCCAACGCGCCCTCGTGCTCGCCACCTTCGCGGAGACCGGCAACAATATCAGCAAGACGGCGCGGCGGCTCGGCATCTCGCGCAACACCGTCTATCGCGCGCTGCGCGGCAAGCCGGGCTGACGCGCGCATGACAAAGGCTCGATCAATCCAAGGGAGGCCACGATGTTCGAACCGGAGAACAGTCTCGAAGCGCTGATGCAGGCGGCCGGACGCGACCCCGCGATCATCCCGCGGTTCTACCGCGCGCTGCTCGAGGCCGAGATCTATGTCCTGACACCGGAGGCCCGGATCGAGCCCGGGCAACGCCGCTCGCTGGCGCGCCAGGAACGCATCAACGTCGCGAGCGTCGAATTCCAGGGTCTGACCTGGCTGCCGGCGTTCACCTCGAGGAAGCGCATCTCCGACTATGTCAAGGCACCGGAGGCCTGCCTGGGCGCCACGGCCCGCGATCTGTTCACGATGCTGCCCGACGCGAATTTCTGGTTCAATCCGCTGTCCGAATGCCAGAAGCCGATGCCGGCCAGCGAAATCCTGCTGCTGATGAATGGGACGATCTTCGACAAGCTGCAGGCGGCGGACGCGGCTCGGCACGCCGGCCGGTGATCACGTTTCCGCGGCGGAGCGGAAGGGTACTGGCCTCTCCGAGCTGCTAGCGAGGCTGAACGCCAATGCAGGTTGTCGTACCATCGGTCTCGCGGGCTGAAACGCTGCAGGGCCGCGGCTTCACAGGCTTGTCCACGATCTCCGGCTGAGCCCCGCCGGACTTTGTCGCTGCCGCCGTCGCATCTTGAGCCGACGTCGCGTTCGAGGGGCCACTCTGACCCAAGGTGGATGGAGCCGTCCCACCCCGTTCGCTGCCCTTGGGCGGCACGCCGGTGGTTCCGCCGATCACACCGCCAACGGTCGGCGCATGTTCCAGGCCGGCGGCTGGATGATCAGGGCTGACCCGTTTGGGCGCGGCGTTGGCACCCGAAGCAGTGTTCGGAGCAGGCGGCCCTCCGCCTATCTGGCCGGCGGGAGGGCCGCCGCCAACGCTTTGACCGGCCCCTGTTCCCGCCGCAGCCGATCCCGAACCTGCGCCGGCCCCCGCCGCCCCACCGCCAGCCCCTCCGCCACCTTGGGCCTGAGAGGCGTGCACCGAAGCGGCCGCCAGAAGGCTGATGATGAGGATCCTGATAGATGACTTTCGCATGCCAACCTCCCAATCTCGGAAGAACAAGGCTCTTGGTGGCGTCACGTTCCATGTCGGAAAGGACGATTATGCCGATCTCGATGCGCCACAGGCTCCCCGGGCTGACGAGCGGCGGCGTCTTCGGCTCAGGACGGGAACTGCGTCCCCCAAACGCTATTCATCCGGGCGACGCAGCTGACCAGCGCCGCTGAGCGCCGACAGTCCTGGCCGCCCCGCCGCACCGCGGTTGCATTGGCTCTTGTCTTGAACGGGCCACCTGGGGGCTAACCTTGCAAACGCAGCATGGAGATCACTCGCCGGCCGACAGCGTAACGACCGGATCGGCATTCGCAGCCGATCGGATCGCCATCGCCACCGCCGACATCCCTCGCCAATCCAGGCCAAGGTGAGCACCGGCTTGTTGCAGCTGGGCGTCAACCTGTCCGCCAGCGATCACCGTCAAAATGGCTCTCTCGTCAGCCGAGAGGCGATTGCACGATGATGGCAGACAGACGAGATCACGATGCTTTCGGATCCGCCGGACCAGCGCGGCCACATGGGCGACAACGAGCGGCGCGCGCTCACCGCCCAGCTCCCGCTCGGCGACATCAAAAGCCGCGTCCCAGCAATCCACATGGCCGGTCGCATAGCCCGCCGCAATCGACCGCAACACAGACAGGACGACCGCCTTCCAGTCCTCACGGCCGCAATCGCCTGAGCGCTTCCATCTTTCGTATCTCGCAAACCCGCATGTGGCGGCACACTCATCGACATGTGTGGCGCCGAGCAGATCCCGAGGTCGTTGAAAGGCCGTCATGAGCGGTCCTAGTGCAAAGTGAGCGATCCGACCTGCCAACTTCGCATGGCCATCGTGGCTTGCCGTTCGGTGTCGTCCGCATCCTGAATAGGAAGCATCAACCCGGCATTGGCGAAAATCCGTCCAAACCCGCAGGCCGGCCCCATGATCCAACTAGCAGCAGACGGCGGAAGCCACTGTTCGAAGCGCCTCCGAGCGATGTCAAAGCAGCCGTATTGGACAGCGGCTACGGCTTGCAGCAACCGGCATTCGCTCAGCGACACACACCGGCAGCCGGAGGCGTGAAGCTCAACTGGAGCACGGGCTGTGCGCGCGAACACGTCGAGCATCGCCTCAAGCGAATGCACGGCGTCTGCCACCTTGAACTGCTCATAGACCTGACGCAGATCGCCTACGCTCGCTCGTCCGAGACGTCGCGAATGAGCGACGACGCGGACCCCCCAGATGAGCAATCGCCCGCTGATGTCGACAGTCATGAGGCCGTCGGCCTCACTTTTGATAGCGTTATCCGAATTCACCATCCTACCCCGATGAGATCGACGACTGACCCTGTTTCGACATGTGCGATGTGATCGCGAATACAAGTCGTGTGCACCGTGCTGTTTGATCTCATTTGCGCAGCCATCCGATGCAAGTCAACGCGCGGCGCTGTGACATAGAGATCTTCTACGTCGTGATCTAGAACAAGTCGAAATCGGATCGCCCGATGTTGTTAGTGCGAAACAGCCATGCTCTTTGCGTCTCGACTTGAATCATGGCTTAAGCAGCAATCTGCGCTCGCTAATGAACGAATTGGCCCGCGATGATCGACGGGCCGGGCTCGGGCATGCTTCACCGCCGCTGCAGATCACTTTGAGCCAGAGCGACAAACGCAGCAGATGAGTTGGTGACAGGCCGCAGATCACCATGACCCGCCCGTTTGCTGCGCGGCATCGCACGACGCCTATTATACGCTTCAAACAGCGGGCATGGCTGAGGTGTCTCGCGGCGGACTCCGCCCGAGTTGTCGCCCCGAGAGAACCTCTCCCTTAATGAAGAGGCGCAGGGAAGGCCGGGTATCGACTGATACCCGCGGTCCGCGTGCAGCAAATAAGCACGCGGTAGAACCACAGGTTCAGCCCAATATCCGGCCTTCCCTGCGCAACGGTTTTTCGGGTTATAGGCGCTCTCCCCGGGGATCGGCTGTCTTGCCCCCGTCGCCCGCAGATCATCATCACCGCCGGCTTGGCATCAGCACCGCGATGCCAGGACCACACCATTTCGCCGTCGCCTCGCTCCGTTCGTCGGCGCGGGCTTTTGACACCCGGCTGCAGAGCAACGCGCCCGTCGCCTCCCCGGCTCGACGCTTCATGACGATCGCGAAACGTCCCTCTTCAGCGAGCCGGGATGCGCTGATATGTGGAGGTGATTTGCCCGACGTGACAAGGGATAAGTGCGCGACAAACTGGCACGACAGGCAGTTGGCGCATGCGGGGCATCCGATGATTGCCCGTCGGGCAGATGATTAGTTGGACGATCAACGTGTTCATGGCCTCACGTGCAGCACCGCCCCCGGCGCCCGATCCTCATAGTGAGGAGCGCCTCGCTCCTCAGCCGCCACATCACGGCTTCCCAAGGCGGCGCGTCTCGAACCATGAGGCCGCAGACGGGGCCTCGCCCTTCGAGACGCCCGCCTTCGGCGCGCTCCTCAGGGTGAGGGGTGAAAGCCGCACGCGCGGCTGAAGCGCAACTGATGGTCGGCCACCTGCCAAGACGGCGCGACCATCCTCTGCCGCAACTCCTGTTCGTCTTGTTCGACTAAGCGGCGGCGCGCAAAGTGCACTACCGAAGCCAACATCTCTCAATCGCGGCGAACGTCAACTAATTTCATGCACTGTCACCGTAACCCGGGCCCTGGCGACGCTGCCGCGCAGTGCTTTTGACGCCACTGGATAAACCGCAGATCAGCCTGCGACTGTCCACCTGATCAGGACATGGCACGGGTGCGCTGTATACGTTTCAAACAGCGGGTATGGCTGAGCCGTCTCGCGGCTAACATTGGATTGATTCACTTCGCAGATCGCGGCCGTGCGCCTCAAGCTGCCTTCCTGCGCGGCGATCTTGAGGTATTGGAATTGCCGAAGGGCGTGCCTCCTGTTGATTAGGATTTATTGCGCCTCGCGGACGCATGGCAGTGCCGAGCCAAATCAAAGCAGGTCCTTGCCCCTCTCCGACCCACTGCGCTGCAGTCACCAGTTATTCGGCCGAAGCTCTCGAATTTTGCGTGCTCGGGCCAATAGCGTCTTGCACTTTGGCCACACAGAGTCTGGGTTTATCACGCTCACCCAGCGCATCGCGCCATAAACCGGATGAGGGAAGAACGTGTCTGACGCCTGATAGTCAAAGCTCGCTTTTTGGAGATCAGCCTTACCTCTGATTTCCGGAAAGAGACTTTGAAAGGTCTCCTTGTCGGTCGCAAAATTCAGGCGGTATCTGCCCTCGCGGTTCAGTTGCGAGGAACTATCGTGATCTTCGTCACGGGTCACGATAGTCGCGAAAGGGAATTTTGTGTTGCCGTCCGCAAGGAAATACAGGTCAGGCGTGGTGTCATGAACCTCGACGTCTTCGAATTCCGTTTGAATCCAGTCGCAAATGTCTTTGAGCGCAATCTCCACAACGATCTCCTCAGGTAGCCAAGTTTGGCTACCTATCTAGCGCGGGAAGTCAAATTTGTCTAGTCTGGAGGCGAAAGGTGCGTATGATGAATGTAGTTAGACTGCTGGTGCTGGGAGTGATCCGGGAACTCGGGCGTTGCCACGGCTACGCCATTCGGCAGACGTTGGAGGAATGGCAGGTGCAAACGTGGAGCCGGCTGCATTCAGGCTCCATCTATCACGCGCTGCAGCAGCTCACAAAAGAGGGCCTGCTAGAAAGCGGCGCTCCCGAACCGGGCAACCGAGGCCCAGGAAAGCTGACCTTCGCGATAAACGAGGCCGGAGAAGTCGAGTTTCACGACCAGTTGCGACAGGCCTTGGCCAGCTTCGACCTCATCGAGTTGAGCGCGGGCATCGCGTTCGTCGGATGCCTACCGGCAGCCGAAGCCAAGTCCCTAATTTCTGAAACCATCGACCGCTTGAGGGACAACGCAGAACGTTTGGCGCTCATCGCCTCTTCGGTCCAGCCGAGCGTCAAGCCGCCCCGCACAAAGAACCTGCTTGATCTCTGGCGTGCAAATTTGGCGACGACGGCTACATCATTGGAAGAAATCCGCGGCACGCTGCATACACTCGCCGCGCCGCCAAAACGTGCCCGCACGACCCGTAGCCACTGAATAACTGCCATGAGAAGCTATCTGATTTGTACGCTATAGCCCGATATCACCGCATGCATTCACGCTGGGGCTTCAAATCGAAGATCTTTCGTCTTCTATCTCCAAATATCAAAACACTGGAGATACGGTATGAGCGCCGCGCAGCATGTCGCCCGCAGGACAATTCGCATTACGGTGACAGTGCATAAAATTAAACACCCGCCCCGCAGCGCCGTCAGATCAGCACCTTAAACGACGCCATGAACTTCCGGTCGGCCGCGTCCCAGCCCTCTAGCGGCTTGCGCTTCATGACCTGCACGAGGAAGGTGTGCGGTCCGGAGACCGTCGTCAGGCCGCCTCCCCATACCTTGTCACTGCTGAAGGTGAAGCGCTTGGCGGGGAGCATGGCGCCGCTGGACGACTTGAACTCGGTCTTGTCGATCGAGAGAAATTCGCCCGACACGCGCTCCACCAGTCCATCGAGCATGGACTGCATCATCAGGGCCGGCTTGCCTTGGATCGGCCACGCCGCATGGAAAACGGCGAACGCCTTGTTGCCGTCCTTGGCAAGAAACGTCGTCGACGAAAGTCCAAGCAGGCCGCTCGACTTTTCCTCCGGCGGGGTCGGAAACTCGACCGAGAAGAAATGCTGGGGCGGGGCGAACACGCTCCCCGCGAACGCCGGGGCCGGAATGACGGCGCCACTGAGGATGGCCAACAGATGACGTCGCGGTATCCCGCTCATGACGGCCTACCCTACTCCCACTCGATTATCTTGCGAGCGCGTAACACATTGATTTTGAAGGTCTTTTCTGAGATGCCACTTCAGTACGCCGATGGCACGACCGACGATTTTCTTTCGTCTTGATTCCACAGGAATATTTTTAGCGCTGATGCTCACCGCGCTGTCCGCGACTATCGGATGCTATTGCCCGCACGGCAATGAGTCATTTCCACCTCAACGCCTACAGCTACAGCTAGCAAATGAGACCGGAGCGATGACCTTCCTTCGCAATCACCGCGGCAGGTTGAACTGTAAGCTCGCCGCTCCCCTCCAGCACGCGGCTCGACGCTTTCAACGGACGATCTCCGCGTTGACCGATAGCATCCCGAGCGCCTTCTTGAACGCGGCCCCGCGGACCTCTGCGGCCAGCGCCACGTCGGGGATCGTCCGGGCGAGCACCATGCCGCCGACGCTCAGCGCCGCCAGTGCCAGGGCCGTGGTCCGGCGGTCCTGACGTGCCTCGGGCATGGACCGCTCATAGAGCCCTATCATGGCCTGCAGCAGATCCTGGTAGGCCGTCTGAACCTGCGGCTCTGCCCTCGCGACATCCGACGGCAGCGCGATCATCGGACATTGGCCCTCGAGGTCATCGAGGTGCGCCGGCGAAAGATAGCTTCGGAGCATGTTTGCGGCATCCTCCAGCACCGGGTCGACAGGATTGACTCCAGCCTCGGCGCGCCAGCGCGCGCCGCGTCCCATCAGGAAGCTGGAGACCGCCGCCGCGAACAGCTCCTGCTTATTTCGAAAATGACTGTAGAATCCACCGCGCGTCAGCGACGCGGCTTCCATCACCATGTCGATAGTCACGTTGTCGTAGCCATGGCGATTGAAGAGCAGGCGCGCGTTCTCGACGATACGTGCACGTGTTTCCGCCTTGTGTTCCGGTCGATAGGGCAAGGTGAGACGCCTCCGGTCGCAGCACTAGCACCAGCGCTGAATATGTTCTTGAACATATTCTGCCGGAAGGCATCAGTGGAGGTCCATCAACAAATCTCGAATGGGAGCCCACGCCTTGACGACGACATTTTCCGGCGGCTGCCTCTGCGGCAGCGTCCGCTATACCTGCAGCGCCGAGCCGATCATGGCGGGCCACTGCCATTGCGAAGACTGCCGGCGCACCAGCGGCACCGGGCATTCATCCCACCTCGCGGTTTCAGCGGATGAGATCGCCATCACAGGGGAGACGAAGGCCTATGTCCGGCCGTCGGCCAGCGGCAATCTCGTGACGCGCGCGTTCTGCCCGGAATGCGGCGCACCGGTGTTCTCGAAGAACCCGGCGATGCCCGGCCTTCTGTTCCTCCGGGCATCGAGCCTGGATGACCTTGAAGTGTTCAAGCCGCAGATGCACGTCTGGGCGATGCGGGCGCCGAGTTGGGATGCCCCGTCCAGCGAGCTTCCGGTGTTCGACAAGATGCCGCCTGGGATGTGATGTACCAGTCGCTGGTCAAGCTATGTGAGCAAGCGGTCCGAGCACCAGCTCGGCGTCGGCGGTGACATAGCGGACGTAGCGATAGTCGCGGATGTAACTGATCTTGCCGTCGCGCCAGTCGAGCCACATGACGTAGCCGGGCGTCTGATCATCGCTGCGTTCGAACACGGCGATCACCTCCCGGCCCTCGAGCCAGGCGGGCGCCAGCCACACGCCCCCGACCCCGGCATAGATGCCGAAGAACATGCCGACATCAGCCGAGCCGATCCGGATGGGATGACCGGACTGCTGCAGTTTGACGTCGTGGGCCAGCAGCGCGCGCAGGCCATCCCAGTCTCGCTGGTTGAACAGGGTCACATACTGGGCCACGAGCTCGGACGTCACTTGCGCCGCGGGCCGCGCCCCCGCCTTGGCGTTGATCTCCGAGAGCCGCGCGCGGGCGCGGGCGAGATGGGCCTTCACCGAGTCGACCGTGAGATCAAGCAGAGCCGCGATGTCGGCGAGCGGCTCGTCGAGGACATCCTTCAAGATCAGAATGCTCCGCTGAGGGATCGGAAGCTGCGCGAAACGCGAGACGGCCGTCCTGATCGCCTCGTCGCGCATCATGCGCTCCAAAGAGTCGGCTGCGGCGTCATCGGCGATGTCGTCGGCCGCTTCGATCGGTTCGGCAGCCCGGATCGCGCGGCTTCTCAGCAGGTCCAGTGCGCGATTATGCGCGATGCGGAACAGCCAGCCGCGCAGCATCGTGATCTCCTTTATATCGTCCACCGCCACCAGAGCCTTCGCCAGAGTGTCCTGCACCACGTCCTCGCCGTCGACCACCGAGCCCATCAGGCGCGCGCAATAGCGATGCAGCTCGGGCCGGAGTCCCTCTGCCAGGGCCATCAGCTCGGTCCTGGGCGCGCGGCGCAGCGTGCCATCACTCAAGCTGTTGCTCCTTCCATCACAGTCACGCCCGCGTCGCCATTCAGACCGAATACGACGCCGTCGGCAAAGCGCGGGTCCTCCAGCACCGAGACCACGTGATCGCCGAACGCTCGGGGCGGCATCGCCGCGCCGAAGCGGGCGACGAATGCTTCCGGCGTAATGCCCATGGACCCGGCATAGGCGCCCGCGGCCGTATCCCCCACCCCCGTGCCCAGGATCATCATCCGCGGCACGATCGCCTGGAAACGGATGCCGAGCTTCGCCTCCTGCGACACGCCATTGGCATATTTTGCCATGAACCAGAGCATGCGCTTGGCGCCCCCGTAACCGCCCGACATCTGCGATCCCGTCACCGCGGCGCCGCTCGAACCGACCAGGACACGGCTCCCCGGCCGAAGCGGCAGCCTGAGCGCCGCCTGGATCCAATACAAGCCCGCCTTGACGTCCGTCTCCCAGGCGGCGGAAAACTCCGTCCAGCTCAGACGGTCCAGCCGGCCCATCGGCGGCGTCGTGCCCGCATTCAGCACCAGAATGTCGGGACTGATATCGCCGACGATGCGCCGCGAGGCGGCCTCGTCAGTGACATCGGCCACGATCGGGGCGACGCCCAAACGCGCGGCGACCACGTCCAGCGCCTCGGTTCCGCGCGCCACCACGGTCACCCTGGCGCCGCGTTCGACCAGGGCCTCTACCAGTCCGAGGCCGAGACCGCGGCTTCCGCCGGTGACGATGACGCTCTTGTCTTTCATACTCATGATCATGCTCCACTCTCCAGATGAAGAGAAGACGATTGAGCCACCGGAAAAGAGTCAGGCCTTGAGTCCTGTCGGTCGACAGAGCCTGCGCAGAATTTCAGAGCGATCCATGTTGCTCGCATCCTGTGGATGGATAACCTGAAGACCAAAAATCGCCGAAACCAGCAGCGACAAGGCCGCCGGAGCTTGAGCGATATTTAAGCGGTGAGCTTCGGAATTCTGCCAATTCGCGAACGTGTGCGTACCGGCTCCGCTGATCACTCAGCCAGTACACGTCAACCAATTTTGACGTTCAATTGTGTTAACGTGGATGAATGCCGCGTATCGGAGAAGAGCGTATTGCGACTATGAGGCCGTAACGCGCTTCGGTGCACGAGGGGGAATGCATCATATGCATGAAAGCACGAGAATCAAGGGAGCTCCCAGCTGCGAAAATTGCGAGTGCCCATCCTCGTTTCGAACCTCGCTGGCGGACCCACGCACAGGTCGTCATTTTCGAATATATCAATGCTCGAGCTGCGAAAAGGTGTTCCGGGAAGAAAAATCAGGCAGATGCCATGCTGGAAGTGACGAAGCCGCCTGTTTTTAAGCCGATCGCCGATCCGCAGTCTGCAGCTCAAACTCAGCTTGTAGCCCGCCCTGACCAAACACTGGCCGTCCATGTCACAATGCGTGCACCGATGGTCCCGCCAAGTTCATTCCCGGACTAACAGCAGATCCACGAGTCATCTATAATTGGGCGTCTACAGTTGGACGTCGCTTACCCTGTTCGCGCAGAAGCGGTCCGGGTTCGGGCCGCCAATGTTCTTGAAGTAGCCCTCCCTCTGCGAGCGGTCAGCCCGCTCCACCGGCGCGCCGCAGAAGGCGCCGCCAGTTGAAGAGCAGCCTGCCGCACTGACTTGCGAGCAGCATCAGCAGGAGGACCGTCCCCATCTGCCAGATGAGCACCATGAAGCTCGCATCCTGGGGATGGAAAAACCGCAGGCCAAAATCTCCGAGACCAGCCGCGGCAAGGCTGGCCAAGACCGACGTGACATGGGGAGCTAGAGGCGCGCCGCGGCGTAGCATGATGACCAATGCGATGGCCGGCACCAACCCGACGATAACGATGGCCGGGAAACAAAGCCAGTCGGGATGCAGCGAGAGCCCGTCTGGCCCCATGACGATCCACGATCGAAGGCAGCCGGCGCCAAGGCTGCCGACCCACACCAAAAATGGGACCAGCGGCAGCAGAACGGTCCTCCGATCATATCCAGGGATTGTGCTGGCAAAGGCCGCAAAGCCTGCTGTGACGGCTGTCGTCAAGGCGGCCAATTGCTCGATGATGTAGCTGACGTCCGAGAGTTTGCCCGACAGATCGGGACGCAGGCGCATCACGAGCACGACCATGACCACATAGGGCAAAGCAATGAACAACCACGTCAGAGTCCGAACGAGTGGTGGCCGCAGCCGCGTCGCTCGCCCTGCACCACGTGCCAGCTGATGCACCAGATGATCGGTTTCCATTCACTCACCGAAGCGTGTCTCAGACCCGAAACTATACAGGAGGCCCTCATTCGCGAACAGCTCTGCCTGCCGCCAGACCAGTTCGTCGTTGAGCGCCAAAAGGTTACAGCTGCGCAACCTGACATCCGGCCGGCGCGGATACCGTTGGAACGGCCTTGCGGCAACGCCTTTTTGCGAATGCCGCCTCACGCTTTGTAACCTAACGGCGCGTTGGTTCGAAACAGCCCTCAGTGATCCGCTCAGCGATCCGGCCCGAGCCGAACCGCTGGCGACCAATCACGGTCCGCGCCGACCAATCCTCCGATCCGTGGGGAGATGGACGTCGACGGGCGCAACCGGTTCAGCGTCAAAGCACACCCTCAGGAGAGACGACCATGAAATTGAATTCCAAGTCGGGAGCCACCCTGGCAGCCGCTGCTGCCACCCTGTTCCTCGCTGGCGCCACGATGTCGGCGGCGCCAACGACCGCGCATGCGGCGGATGCGATGGGCAAGTGCATCGGTGCCAATGCCTGCAAAGGCCAGAGCGCCTGCAAGGGCGGCAACCACGAGTGCAAGGGCCTGAACTCCTGCAAGGGCCAGGGCTTTGCGGCGATGACGAAGGCCCAGTGCAAGGTCGCCAAGGGCAAATTCCAGGCGGCCTAGCGTTCGCCGACGAACCGGGAGAAGCCTGGACGCTAGGTTTCTCCCGCATTCGCGTGCGCCGATCGCACACCAATGGAAGCCGATCCGCGAGAACAGATCAGATGACCATCTCACCTCAACGGATTGATCCGGCCCTGGGCCGCGATCCGCGGACTACGCGGCATGGGCAGAAGCCAGACTTTCTCGGCTTCGGCCTCGGCCTTCGCGCCCAGCATTACGCTGACATCCTCGATGGCGATCCGCCGGTCGACTGGTTCGAGATCATCAGCGAGAACTACATGATCCCGGGCGGTCAGCCGCTGCGTATCCTCGACCGCATCAGGGAGCGCTTCCCCGTCGTCATGCATGGCGTGTCGCTCTCGATCGCCTCCACCTCTCCGCCCGACTTCGACTATCTCCAGATGCTGAAGGATCTCGCCCAGAGGGTCGAGCCGCGCTGGGTTTCGGATCACCTGTGCTGGACCGGTGTTCACGGGCAAAACCTGCACGACCTGCTGCCGATCCCCTACACCCATGAGGCGCTCGATCATGTCGTCAACCGGGTGCAACTGGTCCAGGACTATCTCGGACGGGCGCTGGTGCTGGAGAACGCCTCGACCTATGTCCAGTTCAGGCATCAGGACATGACCGAATGGGAATTCCTGACCGAGCTCACGCGGCGCTCAGGCTGCTTCCTGCTGCTCGACGTCAACAACGTCTATGTCAGCGCCTTCAACCATGGCTTCGAACCCCATGAGTTTCTCGAAGGCATTCCCACCGATCGGGTGGTCCAGTTCCACATGGCCGGACACAGTCACATGGGAACGCATATCATCGATACCCATGACCATCCCGTCTGCGATGACGTCTTTGACCTCTATCGCGCTGCGCTGAAGCGCTTCGGGGCGGTCTCGACCATGGTCGAGCGCGACGACAACATTCCGCCGCTCGATGAACTGCTCGCCGAGGTGCAGCGGACACGCGAGATTGCGGCGGAGATCCTCTCGGCCGACGACCGGGACCGCGCATCATGAGCGAGCTCGAGCGATTGCAGGCCGAGTTTCAGCGAAGCATCCTGGGCCAGGACTCGGCGGTGCTCGAGCATGTCATGGATGGACCACGCGAGCAAAGGGATGTGCTCTTCGGCGTCTACAAGAACGGCTACGCGTCCCGGCTCACCGAGGTGCTGCGCAAGGACCACGAATATCTCCACGCCTATCTCGGCGACGAGATGTTCGATCAGATGAGCAAGCTCTATATCGCCGAGCACCCCTCGCAGCAGCCGAACCTGCGCTGGTTCTCGCGCGAGCTTCCCGATCTTCTCCGGACCGCCCCTCCTTTCGCCGAATATCCTGAGATCGCCGACCTGGCGGCCTTGGAAAGGGACTTGAACGATTGCTTCGATGCACCGGACGCCCCCGTTCTCGCAGCTGCTGACTTCGCCGGCATTGCCGCCGAACGCTGGACAGACCTGCGCTTCGTGCCGCATCCGAGCGCGCGGCGCCTCGATCTTTCGACGAACGCCGCGGACATCTGGCTCGCGCTCAAGTCGGATGAAGCGCCGCCCGACGCCGTCAGGCTCGGTTCCGCCTGTCGGCTTCTGATCTGGCGGCAGGACGTGACGCCTCGCTTTCGCGAATTGACGGACGAGGAAGCCATGATGTGGGACGAGGCGGCGCGCGGGCTCCCGTTCGGCGTCCTCTGCTCGATGCTGGCAGTGCACGATGATCCCGATGGTGCGGCGGGACGAGCCGCAGGATATCTGCAGCAATGGGTCACCACAGACTTGCTGGCTGGCCTGAGCTGAACGGTACGGCCGCCCCGGCGAAAGGACGGTACATGCTTCGCCGCCGAGATCTAGGCGTACCGCTGCTGGCTTGGGCCGTGGTGCCCGCCGTGCTCCTTCCCCGCAAAGGGCGGACGCAGTCGGAGAGCTTCGACGGTGAACGGATGCCCTATGATGCCTTCGACCGGCTCACCACGACGAACATCAGGCTTGGGAATGCGACGATCCGACTCGGTTTCGCGCCTGGTGAATTGAAACTGCCGACGGCCGACATCGTGTCGTGGATCGAGGCGTCGGCAAGGGCCGTTACAACCTATTACGGGCGCTTCCCCGTCGCCACGCTGCGGCTGCTGCTGGTGCCGGTGGAGGCAGCCGGCGTCCGCGGGGGCACCACCTGGGGCTACCGGGGAGCTGCGATACGGCTACGCATCGGCCGCGACACTGATCGCCCGGGTCTGAAACGCGACTGGGTGATGGTGCACGAAATGGTGCACCTTGCTCTGCCCGACCTGGGTAACCGCCAAGCCTGGTTGTCGGAAGGGCTCGCGGTCTATATCGAGCCGATCGCGCGGGTGCAGAGCGGCGATCTCTCCGAAGCCGAGATCTGGGCGGCGATGATGCGCGACATGCCGAAGGGCCTGCCGCAGCCGGGCGACCGCGGGCTCGACAACACGCCGACCTGGGGCCGTCGCTACTGGGGTGGCGCAATGTTCTGTCTGTTTGCGGATGTGGCGATCCGACAGGCCACGGCCAACCGGTTGGGATTGCAGCATGGGATGCGCGGCGTGTTGGCGGCCGGAGGCAATCACGAGGTCGACTGGCCGGTCGAACGAATCCTCACGGTCGCCAACAAGGCCGTTGGACTCGACGTGCTCACGCGCATGTATCGGGAGTGGAGCAACGCGCCGGTCACTCCTGATCTCGCGACGCTCTGGCGCGATCTGGGACTGAAGCAGGATAGCAAAGACGTCATCGCGATCAACGACGATGCGCCCCTGGCATCGATCCGGAAGGGCATCACCGCCAAGATCGTTCCCTGACGAGGGTGTCGCCATTGCAATCGAGTGCACGCCCGATCAACCGAACATCTGGTCGGGATGTAACCATTTTCGAGCCGCAACGAACCGGAAACAGGCGGCCGCGCGCGATATGGCGAGGGCCGGCCGTTGTCACGCATTCAAAGCCGGTCGACTCCACCAGAGTGCAGGACTTATCCGATGAAACGACATCTTCGGGCAACGATCGTCAGTGCGAGCCTTGCCGTTGGCTGCGGGGCTCCGCTCGCGCACGCGCAATCGACAGCAGCCCAGGCGGGCCTCGTCACCGTCCCGAGCGCCAACACGATGGCCGAGACGGAAAAGCGGCTCACCGATGCACTGGACGCCGCCGGGCTGAAGGTCGCGGCCCGCATCGATCATTCTGCCGGTGCCAAGGCAGCCGGTCTCGAGCTTGCCCCAACGGTCGTCTACATCTTTGGAAATCCCAAGGCCGGCACCGTTCTCATGCAGGCCAAACGCACATCGGGAATCGACCTGCCGTTAAAGATCCTGGTTTGGGAGGAAGCTGGAACAGTCAGTCTGACCTACACCGATCCTGCCGAGATCGCGCGTCGGCACGGCATCGAGGCCGATCTTCCGGTGCTATCCCAGATGAGCGCGGCCATGAAGCGCATCACTGCTTCCGCCTCCACCAAGCCGTAGGCGATCCCGGCCTAAGATCCGAACCTGCGCGCGACGAGTTCGTCCAGCGACAATCGTCCTGGCCCGTGGGTCAGGATGGCCAGCGCCATCGCGGCCCATGGCAGATGGAAATTGGCCCAGCCATCCGGAATGGTCAGCTGGATGATCGCCGTCATCAGCAACAGCCCCAGCGCCGCAAAGCGCGTTCCCAGTCCCATGACCAGCAAGACCGGAAACGCGATCTCACCGCAGGCCGACAGGAAGGCCATCAGGTGCGGCGCCGGCATGGCAAGCTCCGCTCCGAACAGGTGCAGGCGAAATTCCTCGGAGAACAGATAGACCGCCGAGTCGGACAGGTGCAGGAAGCCATCCCATTTGGTCAGACCCGACCGCCAGAACGGAGCGGCGAGAGCCACTCTCAGAGCAAGCTGGGTCAAAGACACGGGAAACCGCGCCAACAGACGACGCCCGCCGTCAATCAGCCGCGTGGGCAACGCCCTGCGCAATTCGATCGGTGTCACAGACAGAGTCATGCCCCAGCCTCGCATCGTGTGATGAGGTCTTCGCTAGGTTCGATGATCTTGACGATCGCTCCGGACGCCAGCAGCTGCATCAGCGTAGGTCCCAGATCAAACGTCGGGCTGGCCACGAGCGCCTGTGATCCGGCCGTGGCGACCGACCGACCGTCCTGCAATGCGGACAGGAACGCCATGGCGTCTGGCTCGATCCGGCTGACGACGACATCTCCCGCTGGACGCAGGATCATGATCTGCTCGGGGGCCCATGCGGCGATCTCGTCCGGAGCATGGCCGGGCTGATGCGCTTGCCAGATGCTCGCCACCGGATAGGAGGAGCCGAGCAGCCTAAGCGACGGATGCAGGACCAATTGCGCCGCCATCAGAGATTCGAGGGTCATGCCGTTGAGGACAGCCAGCTCGGTCGCGTCGTGCTCCGCAGAATGATAGGCTGAGATCCACGCGAACTCGAGTTGCGCGACATCGGCCAGATAGGGCAGCTCCTCAGCCGGTGCGAAGCGCGCGATGAACGCCGGCAGTTCCGCTCCATATGTCATCAACACTGGCGATGACGGCCTATGCTGCCCGATGAACTCCCGGGCAAGCCATTGGAAGAATTCATCGCCGACGATGCGGCGCGTTACGGGAAAATGCGCCTCGAGAACGCCGATCAGACTCATCATGTTGTTGTTGCGGTGGACCGCGATCCGGTCCGGCCTCGACAGCAGGCCGCCGAGCATGTCCTTTGAGAGCGACTTTGCAAGTAGCCCTCGGGCGAACAGCGCCTGCGTGTGCAGCATGTCAGGCGGCATCTTCGTGTCTCCGCAAAGGCTCTCCAACGGCCGCGACATTGCAGAGCAGATGCTCGGCGGATTCGGCCTCGCGCATCAGCACGTGCCACGCCGGCACGTCGTTATCCCACTCGATCAGGGTCGGCTGCCGGCCGGTCCGACCGAGAACAGCGGCATAGAGCTGCCAGACCGTTGCGCAGACGGGCGTTCCGTGCGCATCGATCAGCATGGGCTGGCCGAGATCGTCCCGGGCCTCCGCATGACCTGCGAGGTGGATCTCGTTCACCACCGACAGAGGAAACGCATTCAGATATGCGACCGCGTCGAAGCCATGATTGGTCGCCGACACCACGACATTGTTGACGTCGAGCAGGAGCCCGCACCCGGTCCGTCTCGCAACCTCGGCGAGGAAATCGACCTCCGGGATTGTGCTCGCCGCGAAGGTGACGTAGGTGGCCGGATTTTCGAGCAGCATCCGGCACCGCAACGCGGATTGCGTCCGATCGATGTGCTCGCACACTCGCGCGAGCGTTTGCGGCGTGTAGGGCAAGGGCAGCAGGTCGTTGAAATAGCCAGTTTCGTGGCTCGACCAGGCCAGGTGCTCGGAGAATAGGCCAGGCTGGTATCGATCGATCAATTTCCTCAGACGCAGCAGGTGATCCTCGTCGAGCGGATCCCTGCCACCGATGGAAAGTCCGACGCCGTGCAGGGATAGCGGATAGTGCGACCTGATCGCCTCGAGGAAGCGGTGCGGAGGCCCGCCCGCTCCCATGTAGTTCTCGGCGTGAACCTCGAAAAACCCGACCGACGGTCGGGTCCCGAGAATCTCCTGGTAGTGAGACGGCTTCAATCCGACCCCTGCGCGCGCGGGGATGGCGTCAGGACAATTGCACGGCAACGCGTGGCCGATCATGTCTGCTCTCCGGTAGCTGTCGCGCTAAGCCAGCGAGGGTGAATGTCAGCCCTTCGGGACATCGCGGCTCTGGGCCTCGAGCGCACCCTTGCGGTTGCCCGGCAGCTTCATTGACAGGCAGGTGCCCTTGGGCACGAGCTTCCAGGAGTTGCCTTGATAGTCGATCTTCGACGTTCCGGCGCAGGTTGTGCCGGCACCAGCGGCACAGTCGTTCTGCCCCTTCAAGGCCACGCCGAAACACTTCTCCTTGCCTTCGTCGGCGGCCCGTCCGGGAACGGTGGACATGGCCAAGGCGGATGCAAGCGATCCGGCCAGGATCAGATAGGTGGAGCGAGAATGCATGGTGTCTCTCCGCTGTCGCGAGCGCAACGTTGCGCACGCAGACCGTTTCGTGCGCGGCAGCCGCCGGGTTACAGCGAATGGATATTCGTCGTTCACGAAGTCGACAGCCGGAGAATCGCCGGACTCAGAACCGCGTACTGAGTTCTGTAAGCCACGCGGGAGACGCTGCAACGAGAGCTGCTTCGAGCCGCTTGTCCGATCCGGATAGAATCAGAACACCGATCGCGAGCAGAACAACGCCCATGCCGATCTTTGCGCCATGACCGGCAGCGTGCAGACGGCCGCGCAGCCGGATCATGGTTTCGCGCGACAGCATGCCCAAAGCCAGAAGGGGAAGCGATGCGCCGATCCCGAACAGGATCATCGTGAGCGCGACCTGGGACAGGTTTTCTCCGCGTGCAGCCATCAGCGAGGCGGCTCCAAGCGTCGGACCGACGCAAGGAGCCCAGACCACGCCAAGCAGAAGGCCGACCGCAAACTGCCCCGAAATGCCGCTTCGTGAGAACCCGCCGAAACGCTGCTCGGCCCAGTTGCCGACCGGTCCGGCGGCGACCGCAAACCCTGCCTGCAGGCGCGGGACGATCATCACCAGACCAATGGCCAGCATGATGACCGCGGCGACGTTGCGGAAGACGCCACTGTCGAGGCCCAGTCCAAAGCCGATCGTTGCGACGAACAAACCGACCAGTGCGAACGACAATGCAAGCCCGGCCGATAGCGCAGCGGGACCGAGGCGATGTTCAGAGACGGCCGCCCCGAGCACCAGCGGGAGAAGCGGTAGCACGCAGGGCGACAGCGAGGAGAACACGCCCGCCAGAAAGGCGAAGCCGAGGATCGCCAGCATGGGACGGCCGCGGTCTAGATCGACTTCGCCACGAGGGCTTCGATCGATGCCGGGTTGGTATCACCCGTGGACCGTCCGACCTCGCTCGCGCCCTTGAACGAAATGAGCGTGCTCTGCATCCGGACATCGAACTTGCGCAGCAGATCCTTCTGCGAATCGAAGTCGATCTGGAACGCGACGACGTTCTTGAACTTCGGGTCCTTTGCCAGATTGGACAGGATCGGCGCCTGCGCCTTGCAGGTCGGACACCAGGGGGCCGTGACCTCGACCAGGATCGGCTTGCCCTCCTTCTGCGCAGCCTCGAATGCCTTTGCATCAAACGCCTTCGCATCGAAGGCTCGCACAGGGCCCGCTACCAGAGCCATGGCGGATACGAGACCCACTATCATCAAACGTCGATCGATCATCGGCGGTGTCCTTCAGAGTTGAAGCCGTCCCCGGTGGTACGGCGCTCTCAAGCCCATTCGCTCCATACCGCGCCGAGGTTACACGATCAGCGGGAAAATCGTCCGCCCGGCGCCAGCCCAGCTCACGCCAACGAGCTCACAAGGGAGGCTGGTCGAACAAGAGCCGCTTCCGGAGCCGCTCTGTCGGCCATTTCAGGATCAGGTGACCGGCCCGGGCGGCCAGCCAGGACAATAGCAACGCGCTGCCCAGCTGCCATACGAAGACGGCGAGGCTCTCGTCCTGGGCATGAAACAATTGGAGCCCCACATCCCCCAGGGCAGCCGAGGCAAATGCTCCCATCGCGATCGTCCGAACCGGCGCCAAGGGCGCGCCGCGCTGCAGCATCACCGCCAGAAGGACCGCGGGCCAAGCCCCCAAGACCGCAATCATGGGCAGGCAGACCCAGTCCGCCTCGAAGCGAATTCCCGTCCAGCCATGCGCCATCACATCTCGGATGCACGGCCCAAGCAGGCTCGCCATCCAAGCAGATGCCAGACCGATTGGCCAGATCAGGTAGCGTCGATCATAACCTGGCACCGTCATGGCAAAGGCCGACCATGCTGCCACGATGGCGGTGACGAAGGCCGCACCGAGTTCGAGGACAAAGCCAATCTCCAGGGCCTTGACCGATAGATCGGGGCGGATGGAGAAGAAATGGACCATGGCCGCCACCGAAGGCAGCGCGCCGATCAACCAGAGCGCCGTCCGCCGCGATGGCGAGGACAATCGGGTCACAGGACCGAGGTCCCATACCAGACGGCCTATCGTGACATGAAGCTCAGTCGTCATGGTCGTTGGCAATCCTGCTGCGTAGGGTCTTCATCGCGCGATGCACCAGTACCTTCAGGTTCGCGATCGTAATCCCGCTTTCGGCTGCGGCTTCTTTCAAGGAAAGCTCCTTGATCTTCAGCAGCTCGATGGCGCGTCTCTGGGAGGCCGGCAGAGCAGCTATTTCCCGCTGCAGGAATTCTTCATCGCCATAACCTTCCGCAGACAGGTTCGTCGGCTGCTGCGGAAAGGTTTCAAGCATCTCGCCGACATTCGTTTCATTCACCCCGATACGACTCATCTTCCGGAAGCGATCGATGGCCCGGTTATGGGTGATCGTCAGCAGCCACGGCAGGAACGGACGCGCCGGATCGTAGGTGGCTCGAACGGCATGCACTGACACCAGCACATCCTGCACGACGTCCTCAAGGTCGGCAGGCTGAGACCTTGGTAATCTTCGCCGTACGGCTGCGCGAATGATCGGAGTGATGTCCTTCAGCAGGCGGAAATAGGCGATGTCGTCGCCGGCCTGGGCGAGCTGCATCAGGTGCCCCAGATCCGATCTGCCCCGGTCCGCGCCAGACATCAAATCAATCCAGTGTCCGATCTATCCCGCATCGCTCGGAGCGTTCACGCATGCCGACGCGCTGGGGCCCGCCGCAAGCTTGTATTTGCTCATGAACCTCGTATCCAGCCAATTCTTGAACCGCCAAACCCAATTGCCTTCGAACACGAGACCGTTTCTCGTTCCGACCGCGTGACGCGCTCCCGTCGCAAGCAGATACAGGGCTTCGGATTGCGGCCGGAAATCGATCAGGGACTCGCCGGCCAGCAGTCGACGCAAGTTGCGATCCAGCATGGGCCCCTGTCGGACCGCAAAGACACCCGACTTGGGCAAGGCGCGCGGCATGAACGCGGCGACATCCCCGACGGCAAAGACCGCCTGCTGATCGCGCGCCCTCAACGTCGCCTCCACCTCGATGAATCCACGCCCATCGAGTGCCAAGCCGGTCTCTCTCAGCCAGCCCGGCGCGGTGGCTTCCGTCGTCCAGAAGACCTCGTCCGCGGGAATCGCCGGGGAGCCCTCGACTCCGATACCGTTCGACGAGACGCTGGTCACGCGAGCCCCCTCGACGATACCGATTCCGCGGCCCGCCAGGATGGCTCTGAGCCGAGCCCGGAATCGCCGCGGAAAGGCCGGCAGAATTTTGGCCGATCCGGTGATGATCGAGAAATTCAGCGTCTCGAACCGGTCTCGCGAAAACATCGTCTGAAAGCGATGATGGATCGCGAGCATCAGTTCGACTCCCGCGGCGCCACCGCCGACAACAACGATGCCGGATCCGCTACGGCGTTCGCTGATGCGCCCGCATGCATCATCGAATCGCGCGAGAAATGCATCGATCGGCTTGACCGGAATGGCATGCGCGCCGGCGCCAGGAACGCCCTGTGTATTTGGCGTCGAACCAATGTCGAGCGAGACCACGTCGTAGCGAATTCTCAGTCCGTTGCGACACAGAACCTGTCCGACCGACGCATCGAGCCCGACCGCGTCGGTCAAGATGACACGTGCTCCCGATTGCCGTGCAAGCGGGCCAATATCGATCTGCATGTCGTCTGGCTGGTAGTGACCGGCGATCAGCCCCGGCAGCATGCCGGAATAGGGAGTCTTATCCGCGCGAGTGATCAGCGTGAGCTGGACATTGGCAGGCCGCTCGCGGGCGAAGCTTCGCAACACCTCGACATGGGCATGACCAGCGCCCACCAGGACGACGTCTCGGACCGACAATGCGAGCGGCGCTAGATCGGCAGCCATCGCAGCGCTCTCACGAATTTCCGGACCCTCGCTCCGAATATGATCGGCTCGAAATGCTGGCCGGCCGCAGCCTTCGCGATCTCTCCCATCGTCGGATAAGGCAGCATCAGATCGCTGATGGCCTTCATCGTCATCCGCCGCTGGACAGCCAGACACCACAGGCTGATCATCTCGCCGGCCGCCGGCGCCAGGATCGAGGCGCCGAGGATGCGGCCACCACGTCCTGTGACCACCTTGATGGCACCATCCGTCCGATGCTCTGCCACCGCCCGGTCATTCTTCTCGAGACGCACGAACTGGACCGCGACGTCACCATCCATTTCCTTTCTTGCTCGCGCTTGGGTCAACCCGACATGAGAAAGCTCCGGATCGCTGAACGTGACCCACGGCAAGGCATCATAGTTCACCTTGGCCGGGAGGCGGAAAGCCAGGTTGCGAACCACGACGCCTGCCTGATGGCCGGCAACGTGGGTGAAACGCGGTCCATCGATGACGTCGCCGAGCGCAAAGATATGGCGTTGGCTGGTTCTCAGCCGGCGATCGACGGCGATGCCCTTTCGATCATATGACACGCCGGCAGCTTCGAGCCCGAGGCCATCGACCACCGGTGCGCGTCCCGCAGCAACAAATACTTGCGAGCCCGTGATCGTCTGTCGAGCTCCGCCGAGATCAAGGCTGACGGCAACGCCGTCCTTGCGGTGATCCACCGCAATCAGATCGGCTCCCTCGACCAGGGTGATGCCGTCCTGCTGCATTCGATCGCGCAGCATCGCAACCAGCTCCGGCTCGTCGTTGACGAGCATGCTGGCGCGATCGATGACCGTGACCTGACAGCCAAGCCGCCGATGCGCGACGGCCATCTCGATGCCGATCGGGCCGGCGCCGATGATCACGAGATGATCCGGCCGTTCGCGCAACTGAAAGATCGAGTCGTTGGTGAGAACCTTGCCTGCATCGAGCCCCGGAATAGCTGGAATGAAGGCCTTTGACCCCGTGGCAATCACGAACCATCTTGCAGTGATGTGCCGCTGTCCGGCCCTGACGGTGCGCGCGTCCACAAACTGCGCCGTATCCGCGATGACGGTGACGCCCAGGGCCTCGAAGCGCTCGGCGGAATCATGCGGTGCGATCGCATCGATCACGGCCTGAACACCGTCCTTCACGCCAGCGAAGTCGATTGGGCTACTCGTGAGCTCCGAACGCCCTGGAGATCGGAGCGTCTCACGCTGGTGCGCGGCCTTGGCAGCCGAGAGGAGCGCCTTCGAGGGCACACAACCCGTGTTCAGACATTCCCCGCCCATCCTGGCGCGTTCGATCAGCACCGTGCGCAGCCCAAGCCGTGCCGTCCCCGCGGCGACCGACAATCCGGCCGCACCGGCGCCGATCACACAGACATCGCAAGTGCTGTGTCCCGCCATTCAATCCTCCCTGTCCGGCCGAGGCTTGGACCGGGCTGCTATCCATTGCCGGTAGATCGATGGCGTCAGCACCAGAAGACCCAATGCGGTCAGGGCCGCGATCACACCCGACGAAACCAGATCCTTGGGATTGCTGATCTCGCCAATCTGTCGGCCGATATTGGCGTACACGACGGTCGCAGGAGCCATGCCGATCAATGTCGCCACGACGAACTGCCGCAACCTCACGTCAAACAGCGCCGCAACGAGATTGACCAGGAAGAATGGAAAGAGTGGGACTAGGCGCATGAACATCAGATAGCCAAATGCGTTATCGTCCATGTTCGCCGCGATCCTCGCATGGAGCGGACCCGCCTTGCGGCGCAGGGTCTCTCCGAAGGCGCTACGCGCCAGCAGGAAGACGATGGTGGCTCCGATCGTCGCCGATATCAGGACGAGGGCGGCGCCGCCCCAGGTGCCGAACAGGAAGCCACCGAGCATGCTGAGCATGGCCGCGACCGGCAGCGCGAACGCGGCCACGGCGATATACACCAGCCCGAAGACCAGTGGTGCCAGCACCGGGTGCGCGCTTGCGACGGCTTTCAAAGTCTCCCGCCTGCTCAGCAGGTGGTCCGTTGTCAATGCATCCGTGAAACCTCCGACGTGCAGAGCTATTGCGAGCGCAGCGAAGGCGGCAACAAGCAGGTAGGCCGTCCGCCGGCGCATCAGAAACACATCCCCGACCGGTCACGGCCACGTCGCCGGCGCCAGCGCTGCCAATCCGGCTCGCCATCAACATCCGCCAGCATCGGCGCGAGGCCCGCCTGGCTGCCGAGACCCGCCAGGCTGTCGGCGAGCGCGTGCTCCGTCGACCATCGCACCTTCCTGAACAGACGTGGCGCCCCGAACCCGCCGCGGCTTCCGACCAGCCAGAACCCGCCATCCTCAGCGGGTCCGAACACCACCTTCTTATGCTTCAGGATCGCAAAGGCCGTCGCCAGATGACGGGTCTGGATCTCCGGAATGTCGGATCCGATCAGAATGTTCGGACCGGGTCCAAGATCCAGCAACCGCTGCATGCGAGCGCCGAGGTCGCCGCCCCCCTGGCCAACGCGCGGTAGGCTTGCTGGCCAGAAGCTCGCGTTCACGGCGCAATCCGGACTGACCGCAAGAACGGTGGTCCACCTGCCGTCGGACGCAACGCGGCGCAACACCGAGGCCGTGACGGTCCGATAGAACCGTGCAGCCTCGATGCTACCGATGCGGGCGGCAAGACGAGTCTTGACGCCGCCGGCCACCGGCGCCTTGACCATCACGTAGACCGTCGGGTTGGACCAGCGATCAGCCATACAGCCTCGCGATCATTCGGGGCGGCACGCCGGCCATGTAGAGACCAAGGCAGCAGCCATTGCGCAGGACACGGTGCGCATAGCCGTTTCGGCGATAGCGATCCGCGCTCGTCACCGCAGCGATCGGGAGCGTCTCGATGCTTGACGGGCCGATACGACGGACGATGTCGACGTCCTCCATCAGCGGCAGCTCACGGTAACCACCGATGTCGTCGTAGAACGCGCGCGACAGCAGAAGCCCTTGATCACCGTAGGGCAGGCCGAACATTCGGACCCGAACGGCCACGATCCTTTCCAGCAGGCGCGCGAACCCGGATGGATCATCGAGCTCAAACCGGAACGCAGCTGCCCGCCTCTGCCCCGATGTCCGGTCGATGAAGGCTCGCGCTGTCGCAGCCCACCCGTCCGACAGTCGCGTGTCCGCATGCAGGAACAGCAGCCACTCTGCCCTCGCCTGTGCTGCGCCCCGCAGCAGTTGGTGGCCGCGTCCCGCTGGACCCGTCACCACGCGACATCCGGCGCTCGTCGCGAGGTCAATGGTCGCATCGCGCGACCCGCCATCGGAGACGATCACCTCCTGCACCAGCCGATGACTGGATGGTGCGATCCGCGCGAGGGTCGCTGCGAGCCCGTTCGCGGCATTCAGCGTCGGTATCACAACGCTGATCATGACGGTCGCCCAACCGGCCGCAGCAGATCGCCGATGGCGACCACCCGATCCGCATATTCGGCTGCGAGGTCATGCTGGTGCAAACTGCAGAGCACGGCCAGTCCATCGTCATGGGCGATCGACCGCATGATGCCGAGAACATCCCTTGCGGAGCGCGGGTCGAGGCTCGCAACGGGCTCGTCAGCGAGCAGAACCTTGCTCCCCTGAACCAGGGCTCGGGCGATGGCGACGCGTTGCTGTTGACCACCGGAGAGGCAGTCGGCGCGCGTCTGCGAGCGATCGCGAAGACCCACGCGCGCAAGCGCGTGCTCTGCTGCGCGCAAGTCACCGCGTTCGTAGCGGCCGGACAAAATTCTCCAGAGCGGTACGGAGGCGAGCCGTCCTGCCAGGGCGTTCTCGAGCGCCGACCGGCGTTGCACAAGATTGAATTGCTGGAAGACAAAGCCGATATCGCGCCGCGCCGATGCCAGCGCCCCGTTGCGGAGCTCATGCATGGCATGTCCTGCCAGCCAGATCTGACCGCGATCCGCATCCAGCGAGCGTGTCATGCAACGCAGCAAGGTGGTCTTGCCGGCGCCGCTGGGACCCAGAAGGGCGACGAACTCTCCCGGGGCGACGTCGAGCGACAGGCCCCGGAACACGGGCCGCGCATCGTAGGCTTTGGCGAGGTCCTGCACGCGAATGCCGGCCGTCACGACAGTCGTCTCCGGATCACGGCACCGGCGCGATCGATGGCGGTCACCATCGCCAGGATCACGAGAATGATGGCGAACACCCGGGGAAAGTCCAGGAGGTCGATGTTGTTCTTCAGCTCCTGTCCGATGCCCCCGGCACCCACGATGCCGAGCACGGTCGAGGACCTGACGTTGAACTCCCAGATATACAGCAGACCAGAGATCATGGCCGGCAGAACATCCGGCAGCAGCGCAAAGACAATGATCTTCGCCTTTGACGCGCCGGTGAGAGATGCGGCCTCGACCGGCCCCGGAGCGGCATCCTCGATCGTCTCCGACCAGAGTTTGGCGATCGATCCAGCCGAATGGATGCCGATGCCCAGGACCCCTGCGAAGGGGCCAAGGCCCACGGCTGCGACGAAGAGCAGCGCAAAGACGAAGCTGTCGATGCCGCGCAGACCGTTGAGAACGGTCCGGGCCGCGAGATAGGTGAGATCATGCGAGGTGTTGCGGGCTGCGAGGACGCAGAGCGGAAGCGCGATCAGGGCGCCGAGCGAGGTCCCAAGCGTCGCCATGGCCAGCGTCTCGGCCGCCCGGGTCAACAGAGTCTGCAGGTCGGAGAAGTCAGGCGGCCAGGATCGAGCCGCCCAGGAGGCCAGACGCGGCAATCCCCGCACCAGCCGCTGCAGATCCACTTCCGCGAAGTGGAAGCAGAACCATCCACCGGCGACCAGCAAGAGCAGGACCAGGCCTGGCCGCAATCTTGGCCGCAACCACGTTCGGCCGCCCGAATACAGCTCGCCTGCGGCAGCCGAACGGTCGTCGACCCGGTCCGACACGTCAGTTCGTCACTTTCAGCTTGCCGACGGCAACGCCTGCGTCCCGGATCAACTGATAGGTGGCAGCCGTCGCGGGCACCCAGCCAGTATAGTGCGGTGGCATGATCGTCTTCGCCTGCTGCTCAGATATGGATCCGAGCACGGTCTTGAGCTTGGCAACAATGGATTGATCGAGGTCCTTGCGCACCACCATGGGATCGTTGGGAAGCGGCTCCGACGTCCAGACGATCTTGACGTCCTCACGTTTGATCAATCCGCGCTCGATCATGCTGTTGAGGTTGCGGTCGTAGTCCGTCGCCAGATCGACCTGCCCGCTGGACACGGCCATCTCATTGGCGGGATGCGAGGCGCCGTCCCGATATTTGAAGTAGGTTCTTGGATCGATGTGCTGCGACTTGAACCAGTAGGACGGGATCAGCCAGCCGGAGGTGGATCCTACGTCGGCGAAGGATATCGACAGTCCCTTCGCATCTTCGGGAAACGTCTTGATCTCGAGCTGCGGCCGCGCGACGATGATGGCGTGATAGGTCGGCTGTCCGTCGTATTTGACGGTCGCGACGGCCTGCGCGCCGCCCTCATTGTTGGCGAGGACGTACCCCCACGGCCCCATCCATGCGATATCGGCTTGGCCGTTCGCGAGGGCCGTCGAGATGCCGGCCCAGTCGTTGGTCACGACCAGCTCGTAGTCTGATCCAAGCTGCTCGGCCAGGTATTTGAAGAAGGGGTCATAGGCCTTCCTGGTATCCCCCGGGGTCGGCTGAAAAGGACCGACGGCAAAGCGCAGCTTCTCCGCGGCGTGCCCCACGGTCGCCGGCAACGACATGACCAGGGCGACCAGCAGCCCGAGAATCGCAATTTTTTGGCGCTTGCCGCAATCGACCGTCATCAGAACCTCACGAGAATTGAACTGCCTCTCGCGTGTGGTTCGCTTGCTTGCTCCAAAGGGTTACAGCAACCACGACATTTTTCGGACGACCGCAGGGTGACGGCTCTTGCCGCGGCCCGGAGCACCGTCCCTCAGGGCTGCGGCCGGCGACCTGTAACCTTTTCGACGGCTCCATCGAATTGCAGCGTGGGAACTGAGGGATAGTGACGAATGGATGCTCCACTCCTGCTGTTTGGCGGCCCGTACTCGAACCTGCAGGCGACCGAAGCCGTGCTGGCGGAAGCTCGGCGGAGACATATTCCACCTCACCGCATCGTCTGCACGGGAGACGTCGTCGCCTATGGCGGCGATCCGAAGGCCTGTGTCGACCTGATCCGCCGATCCGGCATCCAAATCGTCATGGGAAACTGCGAGGAGCAATTGGCGGCCGATGCCGACGATTGCGGCTGCGGCTTTGCCCCGGGCAGCGAGTGCGACCGCCTGTCAGCTGCCTGGTTTACCTTCGCCCGGTCCGAGCTCGACGCCGACGACCGCGCCTGGATGGCAACGCTGCCGCGCAGCCTGCCGGTCGAGATTGCCGGTCTTCGGTTGGTCGCGGTGCATGGCAGTCTCGGCGAAATCAGCCGGTTCGTATTCGCCTCCACGCCGACGCGGATCAAGGCCTTGGACGTCACCCTTGCGGGTGCCGACGGCATCATCGGTGGCCATTGCGGGCTTCCGTTTACCCAGAGCATCGGCGACGGGCTTTGGCACAATCCTGGGGTGGTCGGCATGCCCGCCAATGATGGCACCCCGCGAGTCTGGTACAGCGTCATCGAGCCGGGTCCCGAGCCGCGCTCAATCGCGATCGAGCACAACGCCCTCGAGTACGATCACGAAGCCGCCGCTAGCGCGATGCGCCGGGCGGGACTTCCGGAAGGCTACACAAACGCCCTATCGTCAGGGCTCTGGCCGAATTGCGACGTCCTGCCTCCGAGCGAGGCCAAGCTTAAAGGACGCTCCTTGTCGCAGCGGACGCTCCACTGGAGCAAGAGCAGATCCTGCCAGGAGTGGCCCGCGGCGGCTCAACAGGCCACGGCTCCGACCGACAAATTCAAGGATCCTTGCATCACGGCCCAGGGCGACCGGCGCGCAACGGTGAGCCTGACTGCGCTGGAGACGTTGTGGATCAACACCGGCACACTCTGCAACCTGTCGTGCAGCAGCTGCTACATCGAATCGACGCCGCGCAACGACCGCCTCTCCTACATCACGGCAAGCGAGGTGCGGTGTTTTCTCGACGAGATCGAACGCGACCGCCTGCCGACCCGGCTGGTCGGCTTCACCGGCGGCGAGCCGTTCATGAATCCGGAATTGCCGGAGATGCTCGACGACGTGCTGGCAAGGGGCTTCGAAGCCCTGGTTCTGACCAATGCCATGAAGCCGATGCGCCGGTACGAGCGCGCGCTCCTCGACCTCAAGGCGAAGTTCGGCAGACGCCTGACATTGAGAGTCTCGCTGGACCACTACACGCAAAGCCTGCACGAGCTCGAACGCGGTCCCAATACCTGGCAACCAGCCCTGGACGGCTTGAGCTGGCTGTTCGACAACGGCTTCAGGACACATGTGGCTGGGAGACGTTACTCGGGCGAAGCCGACGCCATCGTGCGGGCAGGCTATGCCCGCCAGCTCGCCGCCTACGACATCGATGCGCAAGACCCCGGCGAGCTCGTCATCTTTCCCGAGATGGACGCAACGGCTGACGTGCCCGAGATTACAGAGGCCTGCTGGGGCGTTCTTAGCAAATCTCCGGCCGACGTCATGTGCGCGACGTCGCGCATGGTCGTGAAGCGAAGAGACGCATCGCGTCCGGCCGTCGTCGCCTGCACCTTGCTGCCCTACGACCCGCAGTTCGAGCTTGGCGCCTCCCTCGCCGAGGCCTCGGGCCAGGTCAGCCTCAATCATCCCCATTGCGCGAAATTCTGCGTGCTGGGTGATGCGAGCTGCAGCGCGAAATAGCGGGCCGGCGTCCAACGGAGTAAGGCTCAACGACCCATGGCGAAAAAACTATCGCGCCGATCTCGGCTCACTCACCCGCTCGCCCTGGCAGCCATGTTCGGTGGCAGCCTGCTGGTGGGACTCTGGCTGATGCTCGGCGCTCTCGGCAGCATGCGCGCGGCGGCAGCCATCGGAGGGCCCTTCCATCTCGAGGATCAGCAAGGCATCTCCGTAACCGAGGCCGCGCTGAAAGGGCGTCCAACGATACTGTTCTTCGGATTCACGCATTGCCCCGACATCTGTCCGACGACGCTGTTCGAGATTTCCGAGATGCTCCGCGCCTTGGGTCCGGACGCGGATCGGCTCAACACCTGGTTCGTTTCGGTGGATCCCGAGCGCGACACCCGGGCCGTCATGGCTGAATATCTGACCGGCTTCGATCCGCACATCAGAGGATTGACGGGGACTCCTGACGAACTGAAGTCCCTGCTTCAAGGCTACAAGGTCTACGCCAGGAAAGTTCCCCTCGCAGCGGGCGACTATACCGTCGACCACACGGCATCCGTCTATCTGATGAACCGTGAGGGCACCTTCGTGTCTTCGTTCAATCTGAAGCGTCCGCTGCAAGCCGCGGTCGCGGACCTCAGACGATTCTTTTGACGCGCGTACGTAACGTTCGGCTCTGCCGAAACGTAGACCATTAGGGACACTTTGCGACTCGCGGCCGATCATTGGCGTGCGGCAGAGTTCGTCCCGGCATCTTGCAAACGAGGCATCTCCATGAGACTTTTTCTGAAATCGTCATTGGTCGCGGCTCTCCTGGCGACGGGTCTGGCGCTGGCGCCGACTGCCAAAAGCCTGGCCGCTTCCCCCTCAAGATGAGCTTCGTCACGCACGCGGCCTTCTTTTCCGCCGAGACCAAGCAGGCCAAGCCTCTCGATCCTCAGGTCTTCGTGAAGGATGCAGCTGCGCCGGAGGCCACCGGTCCGCAGGGCATCAAGCACGTCGCCGGCGTTCGTCCGCCATTCATCGAGCAGGACGCCAAGACCTCGCCGCTGTTCAATGCCGAAGGCAAGCCCCTCGGCTTCGACCTGCAGACCTGGCTGTCTCCCACCGGCACGGTGTCGATCACTGAAAAGGACGGAAAACTCGTCCTCGACGCAACGTTCAAGGGCCTCAAACCGAACGGCAGCTACAGCCTGTTCGAGAACCACTTCGATAAGACGCCGATTACGTTCACGGCCATGGATGGCGCCGGCAAGACCAACAGCTTCACCGCCGGCTCCGACGGATCCGCCAGCGTCTCAGTCGTCATTCCCGAGCTCCCGACGCACGCCAACGCAGTCCTCATGGTCTACAACAGCGAGGGCCAGACGCATGGATTGGAGCGTGGCCGCATTGGTATCGACGCGCATCATCAGCTGATCGCCCGACCGGAATAGGCTTGCCGGTTGGATTTAAAGCCGTCGCGGTTGTTCGCCCAGCACGCGACGGCGGGCTTCACCTCACTTGGACACCCTTCCAGAATGCGATACGGCCCGCAATCGACCGCGCCGCCGGCTTTGGATCGGCGTAGTACCACGCCGCTCCCGGGTTGGACTGACCGTCAACGACGACGTCATAGTATTGCGCCGTTCCCTTCCATGGGCACGTCGACCGGCGATCGCTGGACGCCAGGAATTCGCGCCTCACATGCTCGGGAGGAAAATAATGATTTCCTTCGACCACTTCAGTCTGATCGGATTCCGCGATCACTTGTCCATTCCAGATCGCCTTGACCATTCCTCGTCTCCGCACGCTGCTGAGCTTCGATACAATCCGAAGGTTAGCTTGGACGCGCTAAAAACGCCACCTTGTGGCCAGTCTTGGCGACGACAGTCGACTGCCCCCTCCGCAAACACGCTCGATCATACCAGCGATAAGATCATGATCCGATCTCGATCCCCGGCCCCTCCTCCTCATTACGCATGGACAAGCCGCCGTGTGTTGCTCCACGCTATGACACCGCTCTTGCCATATCTCCTGACGCGGAATTCGGCCCTTGCCGCATCGGCAGATCCGCCATCCTTCCAATCCGGCAGATTCCAGTTCACGCTCCTGAGCCCGGCACAAGAGCTGCCCTCGCTCCGCCTCTTCGGCCTACGGGGAAGACCGATCAATCTCGCTGATCTCCGCGGCAAACCGATTCTGCTGAACTTCTGGGCGAGCTGGTGCGCAGCCTGCCGCACCGAATTGCCGGTCCTCGATCGTCTGCACCAGAGGGGGGACGTCGAGGTCGTCACCGTCGCACTCGATCGTGGCGGCCGCGAAGTCGTCAGCCGCTTCGTCGACGGACTGAAGCTGAAGGGGCTCCCGATTTACCTGGATCCCAACGGCTATGTTGCCAGCCTGGACCGCGACAATCCGAGGAATGCACCTTTCCTCGTCTACGGAATGCCCATCACCTATCTCGTTGCTCGTTCAGGCCGGATCGTCGGCTATATGCCGGGAGCTGCAGATTGGCTCGCTCCCGAGGCACAGCCGCTGATCGACCACCTGCGCAATTCCTGACGAGATTGCGGACGATCCGGCGTGAACCCGAGCAAGCACGAGATACGATCGCGATCACGATATTCAAGACCGTCCGGTTGGATCGTCAACGCGCAGTGCCCGGCGACCTGGACGAGAACAGACCACCCGATGTCGGAGTATTGCAATGCCACGAATCAAGATCGCCGCGCGGTATGCCCTCTCGGATGGGATCCCGGCCAGGTCCTTCTACGTAGCCCTTGTCGTCGGCACGATCCTTAACCTGATCAATCAGGGCGACGCTATCATCAGCAACCTATCACTGAACTGGAGCAAATTGATGTTGACTTACGCTGTTCCTTATGCAGTGAGCACTTATGGGGCCGTATCATATCGGATGGCGAGAGAAGATCATTAGAAGCCGAATTTCTTGCACTTATCGTCTCTCCTACTGAATGGCGCAAGCGACCGCTTCGAGATCACGAACGATGTTTTGACTTCAAGAATGCTCGATCGCTCGACATGAAATTGGTGGCCATTCTGATAGCAAGCCTTGGCAGCTTCACTCTCCGACTTGTTTGACTCCCGGAAAGGCAATTGCGCATAGGCCAAAGATCGCGGTCAACCGCCAACGGCATCGGCTTTGCTACGGCGCGGTTCAGTTGTTTCGAGCGTTTGCTTCCCCTTCGCAGCCCAGAGCGTCCGCGCCCTTTCGCCCTCATCGCTTTGGAGCTTGTCGGCCATCCAGAGCAGTGCGCCGTAGATAGTGGCGCGATCATCACTGGTCAGCTCCACGACGCGAGCCTTGACGACGGGGCCGCCGAGTTCGATGAGATGCCGCGTGCGCTTGCGGCGGTCGACCTGCCACGAGCGCATGTCATGCCGCGCCCTTGCGGCCTGATGCTGGTTGCGCGTCGCTCGGTTGCGCTGCAGCGCCCGCCATGTTGCGATCAGTTGCTGGCGCAGTTCGCCGCGCCCGGCCTTGAAAAAACGCGGCCCCGCGTTTGGCCCATGCCTCCCTCTTCCCGGCCTCTTTCGTTTCGACTAGCACGGTCAGCGCGCCGGCCAGTTCTTCAACGGTGAGAGCGTCGGCTCCGATCGCGATAACCAGTTCGCCGAGCTGGCGCACTTTGCGAGTTTTCAGCCCGCGTACCTTGTCGTCGAGCGCTTTCAAGTCCGCATCAAAGTCCCTGGGTTTGCGCATGGTCGCCTCCATCTTGTCGATGGAGAAATGATAGTCGAGTGCCGAGCACAATGCTGTAAGGTCGTCAGGACGCGCTGAGACGGCGTAGTCCCTCCCGAGATTTTTTCGAGGGAGGGCGCGCTTATACGTCGTTCCGACGTGCGCTTCGCTGTGCCAGTGATTGGATCGCGATGGCGATCTATCATCTTCACGTCAAAGTCATTGGCCGGAAGGCCGGGAGTAGTGCGGTGGCTGCGGCGGCCTACCGCTCGGGCTCGCGGCTGCGCGACGAGCGGCTCGGCCGGGAGCAGGATTTTTCCGCCAAACGCGGTGTCGTCCATTCCGAGGTAATCCTGCCGGAGAACGCGCCACAGGCGTGGAGCGATCGGGAGCGGCTTTGGAATGCTGTCGAAGCGTCCGAAGTCCGGAAAGATGCGCAGCTTGCCCGCGAGGTCGAATTCGCCCTTCCGCGCGAGATGAGTGAGGCGCACGGCATCGAGCTGGCCCGGGACTTCGTACGGGGAGAGTTCGTGGGTCTCGGCATGATCGCCGACCTCAATGTGCACTGGGACAGGGCCGAGGACGGCATGCCGAAGCCCCATGCCCATGTCATGCTGACGATGCGCGCGGTCGACGAGAACGGATTTGGCCAGAAGGTGCGGGACTGGAACCGCACCGAGTTGGTCGAGCGCTGGCGTGAACGCTGGGCCGAGCTTGCCAACGAGCGGCTGGCCGAGCTCGACATCGACGCGCGGATCGACCATCGCAGTCTGGAAGCCCAGGGCATCGCGCTGGAGCCGCAGAGCCAGATCGGCGCACCCGCGAAACGCATCGAGGTTCGGGGCTTCGCAGGCGAAGGTGGTGAGGCGGACCGCGCCGAGATGCACCGCGAGATCGCACGCAACAATGGCGCGCGGATCATCGCCGATCCCTCGCTTGGACTGGACGCCATCACACGGCAGCAATCGACCTTCACACGCCGAGACCTAGCAAAGTTCGCGCATCGGCATAGTGACGGGCTCGACCAGTTCAATGCGGTCATGGGCGCGATGCAGGGAGCGCCGGATCTGGTCGAACTGGGCAAAGACTCCCGCGGCGAGGATCGATTCACAACGCGTGCGATGATCGAGGCGGAACAGCGCCTGCACCGTGCCGCTGAATTGTTAGCGGACCGGGAGAGCCATGAGGTCCGTAACGCGGCTCGCCAAGGCGCTGTGATGCGAGCGGAAGCGCGCGGCCTGGTCCTGTCGTCCGAGCAGGCCGCGGCGCTGGCGCGAGTCACAAAGGCAGACGGTCTTAGCGTCGTGGTCGGCCATGCCGGGACGGGAAAGAGCGCGATGCTGGGGGTGGCGCGCGAGGCCTGGGAAGCGGCAGGCTTCGAGGTCCGGGGCGTGGCGCTGTCCGGCATTGCCGCGGAAAACCTCGAAGGCGGATCGGGCATTGTGTCCCGCACCATCTCCAGCCTGGAGCATAGATGGGAGCAAGGCCGTGATCTGCTCAAATCGAGCGATGTGCTCGTCATCGACGAGGCGGGCATGGTCGGCACGCGCCAGCTCGAGCGCGTGCTGTCGCATGCTGCTGGAGCTGGCGCAAAGGTGGTCCTGGTCGGCGATCCGCAACAACTGCAGGCCATCGAGGCGGGCGCAGCGTTCCGCTCGATCTATGAGCGTCACGGCGGGGCGGAAATCGGGGAGGTGCGCCGTCAGCACCAGGACTGGCAGCGCGACGCCACGCGCGATCTGGCGACCGGCAAAGTGGCCCAAGCGCTCGGAGCCTACCGGACCCAGGGCATGGTGCATGAGGCCGAGAGTCGCGAACAAGCGCGCGGCGATCTGATCGAGCGCTGGGACCGCGACCGGCAGGCCTCGCCCGATCGCAGCCGGATCATTCTCACCCACACCAATGACGAAGTTCGGGAGCTCAACGAGGCGGCACGCGCGCGGATGCGGGCCGCCGGCGATCTGGGGCATGAGGCGCGTGTGACGGTCGAGCGCGGCGCGAGAACCTTCGCCAGCGGAGATCGCGTCATGTTCCTGCAGAACGAGCGCGGGCTTGGCGTGAAGAACGGCACGCTCGGTACCATCGAGCAGGTCAGCGCACAATCCATGACCGTGCAGACCGACGATGGCCGATCCGTGCGTTTCGACCTCAAGGATTACGACCGGATTGACCATGGCTATGCGGCGACGATCCACAAGGCACAGGGCATGACGGTCGACCGCGCCCATGTGCTGGCGACGCCCGGCATGGATGCCCACAGCAGCTATGTCGCCCTGTCGCGGCACCGCGACGGGGTGGAGCTAAATTATGGTCGCGACGATTTTGCCAATGCGGACCGGCTCACCGGCGCCCTGTCGCGCGATCGCGCCAAGGATATGGCCTCGGATTACGATCGGGCTGATCCGGTCCAGAGCTATGCCGAGCGGCGCGGGATCACGTTCCGCGAGTGCGTGGCCGAGATCGTGCGCAAGATCGTGCCGGAAAAGCTGCGCGAGATGTTCGACGGCCTGCGCTCGCACGCAGATGCCCCCGGGCCGGATGGCGGACGCAAGCCGGAGCAGGCATCGCCGGAAAGGGAAGCGGGCAGCAGAGTAGCCGACCGGCGTGGAGCCGACGTGCCGGCAAGGAACGTGGCGCAAGATCCCGAAGCGGAAGCGCGTCGCGTCCGGACCCGGGCGCTCGTGCGCCATGCCCGCGCCGTGGATGCGATCTTCGCTGCGCAAGAGACGAGCGGCGGGGTCAACCCTGCGCAACTTAAAGAGCTGCAGACGGCTCGCCAGGCGTTCGAAGAGGTGCGGCCTTATGGCTCGCACGATGCCGAAGCCGCCTACAGGAAGAACCCGGAACTGGCACGCGAAGCGGCTGGCGGCCAAGTCAGCCGCGCGGTCCGCGCGCTCCAGCTCGAGACTGAACTGCGCACCGATCCGAGCCGCCGCGCCGATCGCTTCGTGGAGCGCTGGCAGAAGCTCGGCCAGACCAGCCAGCGCCAGTATCAGGCCGGTGACATGTCCGGCTACAGGGCCACGCGCTCGGCGATGGGCGACATGGCCAAAAGCCTCGAACGCGATCCACAGCTGGAATCCATCCTCGCCAGCCGCAAGAACGACCTTGGCATCGCGTTCGAATCAGGTCGCCGGCTCGGCCAGGAGCTGGCCTTCACTCACGGCATCGATCTCGGCAGAGGCCGGAGCATCGGAATTTGACCCATCCTTTTTGCCCCCGGCTCTACTCCACGCTTGGCGACGTGCTAAATCCTCTTGTCCACCTGCAACTGTTGGCCTGTCTACTCTCAGAAGGCGTCAGGAACAGCCAGCAAGAGGCAGCGAGGCCATGCGCGAACCAGACCGCATTATCCGGATAAGGACCGTCCTGGCCAGGACCGGGCTGTCCCGGTCGACGATATACCGCAAGATCGCCGAGGGCACGTTCCCAGCCCGGCTCAAGATCAGCACCAACGGGGCCGGTTGGCATGAATCCGAAATCAAGCGATGGATCGCAGATCCGATCGGATGGCGTCCAATAGCCGAGTTCGATGAAGTCCGGTGATTCTCCCGCCTCGAACCCGCTAGAGCAGCCGATTGCTTTCGTTCGTTGGCAGGCACTTCCGATTGCTGCACCGATAAAGGTATCGCTGTTCATTCGAGTTGGATCGAATTCAGTTGCTGCGTTTGGCAGAGAGGGGATCGCTCATGGCTCACCGGGAAGGCACGGTACTAAGACGAACAATCCGGCGGCATCAGCTCCGTGAAATGGTTCCTCTCGCCGACAGCACCATCTACGAAATGGAGCAGCGCGGCGAATTCCCGAGACGCTTCGCCCTCTCTCCTCGCTGCGTCGTGTGGGACCTAAGCGAAGTGGAAGCCTGGCTTTTGCTGCGCCGGAGCGCCCCCCTCACCCGCGCTCCACATCCAGACGTGAAACTGCGACGAAGCCGTCCGGTCAAAGAGCAGGATCAGGCTCGAAGATCGGCATCGAAGGCGGAATGAGGGTTGGTGCGTACTTTTGCCCCCCGACCCACGCGTCGATAATGTTCGACCACTCCTGCATCATGTGCCGGCGCTGCAACTCATACTCCGCCTTGTTGTAGACCCCGCGCGACGAGCGACCATCCTCGTGCGCCAAGCACTTCTCGATCCAATCGCTGTTGAAGCCGAGCTCGTTGAGCAGCGTCGACGCTGTCCGCCTGAGGTCGTGGACCGTGAAATGTTCGAGCGGCAGCCCCTCGCTGCGGGCGCGCTCGACGACCGCGGTGGTGACACGATTGAAAGTCGCCCGTGACATCGGGCTGTCGGCATCATATCGAGATGGAAGCACATATCGCGAGTTGCCGGCACAGGTCTTCAGCGCAATGAAGATATCGAGCATTTGTCGCGAGAGGTACACATTGTGCGCCTTCGAGCGCTTCATCCTCTCCTTCGGGATGGTCCAGACGGCATTCTCGAAGTCGACCTCGTCCCAGGTCGCATCCTGTAATTCGCTTTTGCGCACCATCGACAGAAGATAGAGCCTGACGCCCAGCCGGATTGTCGGCAGCGTCGGAACGTGCTCGAGCTGCTTGAGCATGATGCGGATTTCCGAGGGCGACAGCGAGCGATCGCGAGGGACGAACTGCGCGATGGAAGATGGCCCGACGTCGTCTGCAGGATTGGCGACCTTCTCGCCGTGCAGAATCGCAAAGCCGTAGATCTGCTTGACGATGTCGCGGACGTGAATGGCGGTTGCCGGCGCGCCCCGCTCGACGATGGCCGCACAGTGCTTTCGCAAATCGTCCGGCGTGATTTCGGACAAGAGTCGCTTGCGCCAGGGCGGCAGCAGCTCCCGCTCGAAGATTGAACGGCGCATAGCCCGGGTGCTGTCAGCCATCGGAGCCGCCGTGAGCCACTTCTCACCAAACTCTCCGAATGCCTTGGCCTCCATCAGGCGCCGTTTGGCGCGCTGCTTCTCGATGGCTGGCGAACGCCCCTCCTTGATGGCGCGCCTCGCGTCGATGCAGAGTTCTCTTGCTCGTGCAAGCGACAGGTCGGCCGGACCGTATTTGCCGAAGGTGATGGTCTCCCTGCGTCCGTTCATCCTGTAGTCGAGCCGGAACGAGATCGAGCCCTTCGTGCTGACGAGGACGTACATGCCGTCCCGATCGGTGACCTTGTAGGACTTTTCCTTTGGTCTCAGGTGCTTAAGCGCAGCATCGGTCAGCATTTGTCCGCCTTCTGGGTTCGATACCGTCACGCCGGTTTCGGCCGCGGATCTGAAGGAAAGCGACGCCATTTCAATTGGTTGGACCAAAAAAAATACCGTCAGGGCTCATTTCGAGCTGACGGTATCGAACAAAACGGGGTGGCAATAAGGAAGCCGATGCCGTCAAACAGTCCGGCACTGGCGACCTTAGTCCACCGATAGTCCGCGATAGGAGCCGGCGGAATTTATTTTTCGTGTCAGTCAGTTAGGGCGTAGATTTGAGTAGATCCGGCTAGCTCTGGCTAGCCGCGAATTATTCCCACTCGATCGTCCCCGGCGGCTTGCTCGTGACGTCATACACCACCCTATTCACGCCCTTCACCTCGTTGATGATGCGCGTCGCGGTGTTCCCTAAGAACTTCATGTCGAACGGATAGAAGTCCGCCGTCATTCCGTCCGTCGAGGTGACGGCGCGCAGGCCGACGACGTAGTCGTAGGTGCGGCCGTCGCCCATGACGCCGACGGTCTTGACGGGGAGCAGCACCGCAAAAGCCTGCCAGATGGTGTCGTAGAGGCCGGCTTTGCGGATCTCGTCGATGTAGATGGCGTCGGCCTTGCGCAGGATGTCGAGCTTGTCGACGGTGATCTCGCCGGGGCAGCGGATGGCGAGGCCGGGGCCCGGGAACGGGTGGCGGCCGACGAAGACGTCGGGCAGGCCGAGCTCGCGGCCGAGCACGCGGACCTCGTCCTTGAACAGCTCACGCAGCGGCTCGACCAGCTTCATGTTCATGCGCGCCGGGAGGCCGCCGACATTGTGGTGCGACTTGATCGTCACCGAGGGGCCGCCGGTGAAGGAGACGCTCTCGATCACGTCGGGATAGAGCGTGCCCTGCGCCAGGAAATCGGCGCCGCCGATCTTCTTGGCCTCGGCCTCGAACACGTCGATGAAGAGTCGTCCGATCGTCTTGCGCTTCTGCTCCGGGTCGGTGACCCCGGCGAGCTCGCCGAGGAAGAGTTTTGAGGCGTCCACATGCACCAGCGGAATGTTGTAGTGGTGCCGGAACAGGTCGACGACGGTCTCGGCCTCGTTGAGCCTGAGCAGGCCGTGATCGACGAACACGCAGGTCAGCTGGTCGCCGATCGCCTCGTGGATCAGCACGGCGGCGACGGCGGAATCGACGCCGCCGGAGAGGCCGCAGATCACCTTGCCTTGGCCTACCTGCGCGCGGATCTTCTTGATCTCCTCGGCGCGGAAGGCGTGCATGGTCCAGTCGCCGCCGAGGCCGGCGATGTTGCGCACGAAGTTGCGGATCAGCTTGGCGCCATCAGGCGTGTGCACCACTTCGGGGTGGAACATCAGGCCGTAATATTTGCGCGTCTCGTCCTGGATCACGGCGAAGGGCGCGTTCGGCGAGACACCGGCCACCGAGAAGCCCGGCGGCATCTGGGTGATGCGGTCGCCATGGCTCATCCACACCTGGTGCTGCTCGCCCGGTTGCCAGACGCCATCGAACAGGCGGCTCGATGTCTTGACCTCGACGTCGGCGCGGCCGAACTCGCGGTGGTGGCCGCCTTCGACGGTGCCGCCGAGCTGGGCGGCCATCGTCATCTGGCCGTAGCAGATGCCCATCACGGGGACGCCCGAGTCGAAGATCAGCTGCGGGGCGCGCGGGGAGCCGGCCTCGTGGACCGATTCCGGGCCGCCGGAGAGGATCACGGCCTTGGGCTGCATCTGCCGGAAGGCGGCCTCCGCCTTCTGGAACGGCACGATCTCGCAATACACGCCGTCCTCGCGCACCCGGCGCGCGATCAGCTGCGTGACCTGGCTGCCGAAATCGACGATCAGGATCTTATCGTGGAGCGCGGCCACGGAGGTCTCGGCGGCGGCGCTGGCGGGGGTGTCGGGCTGGGCTGTCATGGCAAGGAATTACGCCGCGGCGGGGGGACTCGCAACCCTTGCCAGCGGGCGATTCACCGGTCTGTCGTTGACTGAAAGGCCCCCTCCCAGATCTCCGTCATGGCCGGGCTTGTCCCGGCCATCCACGTCGATCGACGCGGTTGGAACGACGTGGATGCCCGGGTCAAGCCCGGGCATGACGACGGAGAGAGATGGGGCCGTAGGGGTGGGCAAAGGCCCTGGCACGATGGGGCGTTTGGACCACACTGGCGCGCGCCGTGCCCACCGTCGGGCGGCGTCCGCCGCGGTGAGACGGAGGGCACGGCGCCATTGCGAGCTCGCGTGTGGAGACGAAGGGGCCGCGCCTTTGCCTACCCGACGATAGCCGAGGGTGGCGCGACCACCTCCCCCGTCATTGCGAGCGCAGCGAAGCCATCCAGAGTCCCGTCCGCCACCCTGGATTGCTTCGCTGCGCTCGCAATGACGGAGGAAAGAGCTTTGACGCGGAGAGACCTCGGATGGCGGAGAGAGCTTATGCCTTCTTCAGCACCGACACGAAGAACCCGTCCGTCCCGGTGCGGCGGGGGGTCATCAGCCAGCCTTCGTCCGACTTCAGCGCGGCCTCGGCAAAGGCTTCGGCCTTGTCCCAGAGGACGGTGGCGGTCTGGTCGGGGGGCTGGATGGAAAACTCCGGGTGGCGGGCCACGAAGCCGCGGACCTGGTCGCCGTTTTCCGGCTGCAGCACCGAGCAAGTGATGTAGGCGATGCGGCCGCCGGGCTTGACCAGACCGGCCGCCCGATCAAGCACTTCGGCCTGGTCCTTCAGCCGGATCTCGAGCGCGCCGGGGCGCATGCGCCATTTGGCGTCGGGGTTGCGGCGCCAGGTGCCGGTGCCCGTGCAGGGGGCGTCGATGACGACGAGATCGGCCGAGGCCCTGATGTCGGCGAGCGGGTCGGCGTCGCCCTTCGGGCTGCGGACATCGGCATTGTGGACGCCGGCGCGCGACAGCCGCTCATGGATCGGCGCGAGCTGGCGCTTGTCGTCGTCGGTGGCGATCAGCCGGCCCTTGCCGCCCATCATCGCTGCCAGCGCCAAGGTCTTGCCGCCGGCGCCGGCGCAGAGATCGATCACCTGCTCGCCGGGCTTGGCCGCGGTGAACAAGGCCGCGAGTTGCGAGCCCTCGTCCTGGACCTCGATGGCGCCCTTGATGAAATCCTCCTCGGCATGGATGCCGGGATTGCGCGCATCGGCCCCGAGCGTGATGCGCAGGCCGATCGGCGACCACGGCGTCGGCACCGCGCCGAGATGCTTCAGCGAGGCCTGAACCTTCTCGCGCTTGGCCTTCAGCGTGTTGACGCGCAAATCGAGCGGCGCGCGGCTGGCCATCGCCATGGCCTCGGCGACGCGGTCGTCGCCGAACACGGCGGCGAGATACGGGTCGAGCCAGTCGGGATAGTCCCCCGCGACCGGCGACGGCGCGCCCTCGGTGGTGCGCGAGGCCAGCGCCTTCTCCTCCTGGTCGGTAAGCGGCGGCGGCGCAAAGCGGCTGCCGTCGCACATCGCGCCGATGGTCGGCACATCCAGGCCGCGCTCGAGCTTGAGCATGCCGAGCACGCGGGCGCGGGCGCTGTCGTCCTCCATCACCCAGGCGCTGGAGGCGCGGCGGCGCAGCACGTCCCAGACCAGGCCGGCGATGGCGGCGCGGTCGCCGGAGCCGGCGAAGCGGTGGCTGGTGCCCCAGTCCTTCAGGGCCTTGGCCGCCGGTGCCCTGTCGGCCTCGATGGTCTCGATGATGTCGATGGCGGCGGACAGCCGGGCGGCGGGGGTCATTGAACAATCCAAGCTAGAGAAGAAGCAGCATCTTCAACGCGAAATACAACCACATCGCCAGCAGCACCAGCGCCGAGGCGGTCCAGGCAAGCGAGCGCTGGCGGCCGTCCGCGCCCCGGAGAAGCCCGGCATTGACGAAGCGGGTGACCACGAACACCCAGGACAGCAGCACGATCGCCAGATCGGCATGGCGCAGCGGCAGCGCCAGCGCGATCAGCGCATAAAACAGCGTCGGCAGGCCGAATTCCTCAGCGGCCTCAGCGGTCTTGGCGCGTCCCTTGGTCCAGAACAGAAGCGCGAAAGTGAGCCCCACCTCGACGAAGACGGGCAGCAGAACCATGGTCAGCGACATCGAAGATCCCCCTTGAGGAAAGCCGAAGGCCCGGCGCGACGCCGGGCCTTCATGAATGAACCGGTTCCCTCAGGACTCCCGGCAACCGTCCGTGGTTCCCGTATTTTTGCGGTCGTGCTCAACTTTCACATCAGCTGTGGCTCAAGCCTTGTCCGGCCCGACCCGCACCAGCTGCTTGCCGAAATTGGCGCCCTTGAGCAGGCCCATGAAGGCGTCCGGGGCGTTCTCCAGGCCCTCGGTGACGTGTTCCTTGTACTTGACCTTGCCGTCGCGCACCCAGGCCGACATGTCCTTCAGGAAGTCGCCATGGCGGCTGGCGAAATCCGAGACGATGAAGCCGCGGATGGTGAGCCGCTTGGTCAGGACGTTGCGCATCAGCGCGCCGGCCCATTTCGGCGCCACCGACTGGGTGTCGTTGTAATGCGCGATCAGGCCGCAGACGGGCATGCGGGCAAAGGCGTTGAACAGCGGGAACACCGCCTCGAACACCGGGCCGCCGACATTCTCGAAATAGACGTCGATGCCCTTGGGGCACGCCGCTTTCAGCTTCGCCGCAAGATCGGGATCGCGATGGTCGAGGCAGTCGTCGAAGCCGAACTCGTTCTTCACATAGTCGCATTTGTCCTTGCCGCCGGCGATGCCGATGGCGCGGGCGCCCTTGATCTTCGCGATCTGGCCCACGGCCGAGCCGACCGCGCCGGACGCCGCGGCGACCACCACGGTCTCGCCCGGCTTGGGCTGGCCGATGTCGAGCAGGCCGGTATAGGCGGTCATGCCGGGCATGCCGAGCACACCGACGGCGGTCGAGATCGGCGCCAGCTTGGGATCGACCTTGGCGAGGCCCTTGCCGTCGGAGATCGCATGCGTCTGCCAGCCGGCGCGCGCCAGCACGATGTCGCCGGCCTTGAAGCCGGGATTGTTGGAGGCGACCACCTCGCACACGGTGCCCGCCTCCATCACGCCGCCGACCGGCACCGGCTGCGCATAAGACGGCCCGTCGCTCATGCGCCCGCGCATATAGGGATCGAGCGACAGCCAGATCGTGCGCAGCAGCACCTCGCCGGCGCCGGGCGTCGGAATGGCGTGCTCCTCGAGGCGGAAGTCACTCGGCTTGGGCTCGCCGACGGGACGGGCGGCGAGAACGATGCGCTTGGCTTGGGACATCAGATGTTTCCTCTTTTGTTGGTGTGACGGTCGGTGCCGAACCCAAAGGAGCCGTCATTGCGAGCGAAGCGAAGCAATCCAGGGCGGCGTGCGCAACCCCTGGATTGCTTCGTCGCTTCGCTCCTCGCAATGACGGAGAGAGCGGGCGTGTGGCTTACGCCCCGCCCGGATAGTTCGGGCTTTCGCGCGTGATCGTGACATCGTGGACGTGGCTCTCGCGCAGGCCCGCGCCGGTGATGCGGACGAATTCGGCCTTGCCGTGGAATTCGCCGAGATCCTTGGCGCCGACATAGCCCATGGCGGCGCGCAGACCGCCGGCGAGCTGGTGCATGACATTGCCGACCGGGCCCTTGTACGGCACCTGGCCCTCGATGCCTTCAGGCACGAGCTTCAACGTATCCTTGATGTCCTGCTGGAAGTAGCGGTCGGCCGAGCCGCGGGCCATCGCGCCGACCGAGCCCATGCCGCGATAGGCCTTGTAGGAGCGGCCCTGCCACAGGAACACTTCGCCCGGCGTCTCGTCGGTGCCGGCGAGCAGCGAGCCGACCATGGCGACGTCGGCACCGGCGGCGAGCGCCTTGGCGAGGTCGCCCGAGAACTTGATGCCGCCGTCGGCGATCACGGGCACGTCGGCCTTCTTGGCGGCCTCGACCGCATCCATGATCGCAGTGAGCTGCGGCACGCCGACGCCGGCGACGATGCGCGTGGTGCAGATCGAGCCCGGGCCGATGCCGACCTTGACCGCGTCAGCGCCGGCATCGATCAGCGCCTGCGCGCCGTCGCGGGTGGCGATGTTGCCGGCGATCACCTGCACCGCGTTGGAGATGCGCTTGATGCGGTTAACCGCTTCCAGCACGCGCGAGGAATGGCCATGCGCGGTGTCGACCACGACGAGGTCGACGCCGGCCTCGATCAGCTTCTCGGTGCGCTCGAAGCCGCCCTCGCCCACCGTCGTCGCCGCCGCGACGCGCAGCCGGCCCTGCGAGTCCTTGCAGGCGAGCGGATGCGCGACCGCCTTCTCCATGTCCTTGACGGTGATCAGGCCGACGCAGCGATACTGATCGTCGACGACCAGCAGCTTCTCGATGCGGTGCTTGTGCAGGATCTTCTTGGCCTCGTCCTGGCCGACGCCCTCGCGCACGGTGACGAGGTTCTCATGCGTCATCAGCTCGGAGATCTTCTGCCGCGGATCGGTGGCGAAGCGCACGTCGCGGTTGGTGAGGATGCCGACCAGCTTGCCCGGAATGCCTTTGCCGCCGCCGGTGACGACGGGAATGCCGGAGAAGCCGTAATCCTTCATCAGCGCCAGCGCATCGGCGAGCGTCGCGTCGGGCGCGATGGTCAGCGGGTTCACCACCATGCCGGATTCGAACTTCTTGACCTGGCGGACCTGCGCGGCCTGGCCCTCGGGATCGAAATTGCGGTGGATGACGCCGATACCGCCGGCCTGCGCCATCGCGATCGCCATGCGCGCCTCGGTGACGGTATCCATGGCGGAGGCCATGATCGGGATGTTGAGCGGGATTTCACGCGTCACGCGCGAGCGGATGTCGACCTCGGAGGGAAGCACATCGGAGAGGCCCGGCTTCAAGAGCACGTCGTCGAAGGTAAAGGCTTCGCGAAGTGTCTGCACGGTCGCCATCGTCAACTCCTTGTCTGCGGCCTGATACGGCCGCGATGCTGATGCGGATGAGCGGCGGCGCCGTCGAGACCATGCCTCGCCGTCGAATCGATGCCCATCGGTGGGGTTGACGCGGGTCGATAGCATGGGCCTGTGACGAATCAAAGGGCCGATCCGTCACCATCCGGCGATTACGCGGGATGGCGGCGGAGAGCCTTAATTTTCGCGTCACGAGCAATAAAAGATCGCGCAGGGCGCGATTCCGGAGCGGAAGTTCCGTTCCTGGCGACCCCCGCCAGGACTCAGCGCCACGCGCCCGGCGGCGGCCCGTAACGCCGGATCGCGTCCACTACCTCCCGGTGACGCCGGTCCTCCCGCCGCATGTGCACGGCGATCAGAGCGTGCGCCGAGGGCACCAGCAGCAGCACGTGGAAGAACAGGCCGAGGACCAGGCACACCACGCACAGCGCCAGATTGAACACCGCCGCGAACGGCTGCCCGTTGAACAACAGGCCCAGCGGCGGCACCAGAGCGGCGAGCAGGTAGATCATCGGCACATCTCCAACAAAGGGGACGCGACAGCGTCGCGCTGGATCTAGTGGGCCATGCCGCCAGCGCAATGGCCTCGTTCGTCGCAGGGTGTTAAAGCCGCACCGCCCGCGTCTCCCTCCTCCCGCCACCGACATCCGATGAACAAGCAACGCGTCATTCCGCTGATCGTCGCCACTGCCCTGTTCATGGAGAACATGGACTCCACGGTCATCGCGACCTCGCTGCCGGCGATCGCCAGGGACATCGGCACCAGCCCGCTGACGCTGAAGCTCGCCATCACCTCCTATCTGCTGTCGCTCGCGGTGTTCATCCCGGCGAGCGGCTGGACCGCCGACCGTTTTGGCGCGCGGCGGGTGTTCTCGAGCGCCGTCGCCGTGTTCATGATCGGCTCGATCGGCTGCGCGCTGGCGAACTCGGTCGAGAACTTCGTGTTCGCGCGCATCCTGCAGGGCATGGGCGGCGCGATGATGACGCCGGTCGGCCGGCTCGTGCTCTTGCGCTCGGTCGACAAGAGCGCGCTGGTCGGCGCCATGGCCTGGGTCACCATCCCCGCGCTGATCGGCCCGGTCATCGGGCCGCCGGTCGGCGGCTTCATCACCACCTATTTCTCCTGGCACTGGATCTTCCTGATCAACATTCCGATCGGCATCGTCGGCATCATCATGGCGCTGCGCTTCATCGATCCGATCAAGAGCGACAATCCCGAGCCGTTCGATCTCTATGGCATGGTGCTCGCCGGCCTTGGCCTCGCCGGTCTCGCCTTCGGCCTCTCGGTCGCGGGTCTCAATTTGCTGCCCTGGTCGGTGGTGGCGAGCCTGGTCGCGATCGGCGCGATCTCGATGACGCTCTACGTCCGCCACTCCTGGCGGACCAATTCGCCGGTGCTCGACTTCTCGCTGCTGCGGCTGCCGACCTTGCGGGCCTCGATCGTCGGCGGCTTCATGTTCCGGCTGGGGATCGGCGCCCTGCCCTTCCTGCTGCCGCTGCTGATGCAGCTCGGCTTCGGCCTGTCGCCGTTCCAGTCGGGCCTCGTCACCTTTGGCTCCTCGGCTGGCGCGATGGGCATGAAGGCCTTGGCCGCGCGCCTCATCCGCGCCTTCGGCTTCCGCCACCTGATGACCGTCAACGCGGTCGTCAGCTCGGTCTTCCTGGCCGCCTGCGCGCTGTTCACACCGGCGACGCCGCTGCTCCTGATCGTCATCATCTTGTTTGTCGGCGGCTTCTTCCGCTCGCTGCAGTTCACCGCGATCAACACCGTGGCCTATGCCGAGGTCGAGACCGCGCAGATGAGCCGCGCCACCACGCTGACCAGCGTCAACCAGCAGCTCGCGATCTCGGCCGGCGTCGCCGTCGGCGCGTTCTCGGTGGAGACCACGATGTGGGCGCATGGCGCGAGCCAGCTGACCGCCACCTCTTTCGCGCCGGCCTTCATCGTCGTCGCCATCACCTCGGCGCTGTCGTCGTTCTTCTTCTGGCAGATGCCCGACGATGCCGGCAGCGAGATCTCGGGCCGCAAGGTCGCGGCCATCGCCAGCCGCAAGGGCGCCGAGAAAGGGGTGGAGAAGGCAGCGACCAAATCGGCCAGCGAAACCACGCATGACGCGCGGGATCAGCGGCTGGGTTAGCTGATCCCGGCTTCGTCATCGGGCCCGGGCGGGAGCGACGCCTGGACATGGGCTGGCATCGATAAGTCCCCGGATATCATTGCGCTCCGGACCGGGACGCTGAACCCGCCTCGAATGAAGCGGGTCCAGCCACGGAGACGCCGACTACTTCTCCGGCATCATCGATGAGTGCAGATGGTCGATCTTCCAGGCGCCGTCCTCGTAGCGATAGATGAACGAGTAGCGTGCCTTGACGTCCGACTTGGCGCCCGTTGCAGGATCGGTCAACGTCACCGTCCAGGTGCCGAGACGCGTCGCCGTGTTGCAGTCCAGCTCGACCGTCGATGTATCGATGCGGCCGACCGGGCTGCTCTTGAGGAATTTGACGAAGTAGTCCTTGACCTCCTCCGGTGTGGTGCGCGGCGTGTTCGACACGGTCGCGAGCAGTACCGGCTTCTTGGTGAAAAGTGCAGTCACCTTCTCCGGATCCTTGGTCGCCCAGGCATCGTTGAAGCTTGTGAACAAGCCTTCGATTTGAGTTTCGGATGTCGTGGGACATTCCATGCTCTTGGCCTGGACGGCGCTCGCGGACACCAAAACGAGAAGAGCGGATACGGTGGACTTAACGATGGTAGACACGTCTGTCGTTCTCCTGCTGGACAGTGATCAGCACGTAAGAACACGCGGTCGATCAGCAAGAGGCTGCGACACTTTAACGAACATGTCTGACAACGAAATCCGACTTCACACTCATTAGTTGTTAGGACCAGCCCCATTTTCTCGCGGCACGCGCAGATTACGATTTCATGACAACGATCAACCTTGTACACCTGCCGCCGCTTCCAATCCTCCTCTTGTCTGCAAGACTCCGCGCAACCCGCGAGCGCAGAACGCCTCACATGCAAGGCGGCCTTTCAGGATCTGAACTGCATCCTTGGCATACAATAGGCCAACCGCGCACCGAGCGTCATCGCGCATCGAACTGGCCCGTCACCGTCAGCCGCGGGCCATGCGTGAAGCGGTTCGGCGTGAACGTCGTATCCTGCGTGTTGATCAAGGCATCGACCCGGTAGCTTCCGCCGAGCTTGACGTTCTCGTTGATCCAATATGACAGGCCGAACTGCAGATCGGCATTGAACAGCGCGGTGTTGCGCTCCGTGGAGACGGTGAAGCTGGTGCCGGGTTGCGCCAGTACCGGCACGCTGGCGGACGACTGGGACCTGCTGTTGACGACGTTGCGCTGAACGCCGAACAGCACGGCAACGTCGCTGAGATAGTCCAGCGACCAGCGGCCGGCGAACGGGATCGAGCCTTCCACGCCGACACGCGGGCCGGCGCCGAGAAAGCTGTTGCGATTCGCGCCGTCGTTCGCCTGTGCGGCATCGACGTTGGTGAAGACCACGTTGCCGACATCGACGATGCTCGCATTCTGTCGCAGCAGATCGGAGTTGGTCGCACGGGTTTCGAAGTCGAGCAGCCGCAGTCCACCCTTGACCTGAAGCGCCCCCGGCCCGGTTCCGAACACGTCGCGCCCGATGGCGATATCGGCCAGCCAGCGCGATTCCTGATAGGTCGCATCGAACGTATCAGAGGCCGTGATGACGCGGCCCCGTCCAAGATCAAGCCGTCCGGACGACAGGATTTGCGCGCTGGCCTGGCCGCTCTGACCATAGCGGAGCTGGCCGCTGACGTGCCATGGCGAGCCAGCGATCAGATAGTCGAAGCCGGTGGCGGCCTCCCAACCGACCTTGGGCGTCAGATCGAGCGGCGGGGACACGGTCGTGTTGGGAAATGCAGCGAGCGCCGTGCCCGCATCCTGGAAGAACCGGTCGCCGCCGCTCCAGATGGCGCCGCCTTCCCCCCAGATCTTCAGCACGCCGCTGGCCGGACGAGCCGGTGCCTTGTAGGCGCCGGGACCATCTGCCGATGCATAGCTCTGATAGGGATCTCTGGCTTCCAGTCCCGCGCGCAGAGAAGCTGGCGCCGCGCTTCGGTCTGCGGCCAGCCGTCCTGAGCCGGCTGCACCATTCGAGGACGCCGAGCGCATCGGCTCGGAGTTCTCAGCCGAGCGCAGCCGGCCGTTCTCCTCACGCAGCCGCTTGTTCTCGCGCAGCGCGGCGTTCTCCATCCGCATCGCTGCATTCTCCCGCTCCAGCCTTGCCAGTCGGGCATTCAGATCCTCGACCTCCGCAGCCGAGGCGCTTGCGGATGCAAGCACGAGGCTGAGGATCGAGACGTTACGACGAAGCGCGGTGCTCATGGCCATTCCTATCTGCAATCGGAAAACAGCGAGGTTGCTGCTTGCCAAAATGCGGAAGCCGCACGCCTCCGCCAAATGATGGAGACCGGCCAAGATTGGGCGAGCGTGACCTGGAGGCCACATCAGCGGAGCGGCACGGGGTTGCGACCGAGCGATGGAACGCTTCGCCGCGAGGTTTCGTTCTGATCGGATGACCGAAGAGCTCGCACCGCGTCATGCCCCGAGCCCGGGGCTCACTCCCGCCCTCGGACGCAACATTCAGGCGCTGGTCGACCGCCGCAAGCGCGAGGAGACGACAGCAACAACGCAGCAAAAGGTCGCCGCCTCGATCACGCGCTTCACGGGATCGAAGATCTTCAGGTGCATCACCGCCCGGCGAAGCCGCGTCGCGCCAGCCCGGCCAGTGCACCACGCAGGCGCGCGCGGCCGGTGATGACGCCGCAGGAGGAACTGAACAGGCGAAGCACCAACTGCCGCCGCTGCGCTTCGGACGGCTGGAGACGGAGATGCATCGTCGTCTTGGAGACGGCGCTCACCGACGCCTCGATCCATCCGAGACCATCGAGATGCAGCGGCAATCGGCTTCCGGGCGTGGTCAGGCGCTGATGGCGCAGGCCGGCGACCCGTGCCGACGACAGCGACAAGGCCTCGATGCGGCACGGCACGACTTCATTGTCCTTCGCGAGCCAGCCGGCTTCACCGCTTGGGAACAGATCCTCGCCCCGCGGCAACTCGAAGCAGACCAGGAATGCGATGAAGGCGATCAGCATGGCAATGCCAGCCCACATCAGGTTGAAATAGTCGATCGACGAGATCTCGCTGGCGGCTGTCGGCGATATGAAAGCCCAGACGATGCTGGCCGCCGAGCTTGCGGCGATGAGCCCGAAGAGTGTCGCCAGCTTGGCGTGGACCCGCGGCCGGGAGCGGTCGCCACCTTTGTCAGTGACCTTGAAAGGGCGGCCGAACGGCCGGATCAGCGCGCTGAGCAAGGTGGCCGTGACGGCAAAGCAGGTCACCGCATGCGTCGCCTCCATGAACAGCGGCAAGGTGCGCGCCCGCGAAATCCAGCCCATATAGATGATCATGCCGAGCAGTGCCGGCACGCCGTAACGCAGGAACGAGAGATAGTCTGCCGCGAAGGCCGGCAGGCCTGCGAACCAGTAGATCGGCGGCGCGATCAGCAGCAGCACCATGAACGGCTTGCACAGCCAGTTCAGCACGCCATGCAGAAAATGCCAGCGCTGGGTGAAGCTGTAGCCGCGGCTGCGCAGCGGTCCGTCGCGCAGCAGCGCGACCTGGATCGTGCCGAGGCACCAGCGCGCGCGCTGGGTGATGTATTCCGGCACGCCCTCCGCCGAGAGACCGAAGCTGAGCGGCTCGTTGAGCCAGACCGTGCGCTGACCGCGCCTCAGCAGCGTGTAGGTGAGATTGAGGTCTTCCGAGATCGCCGCATGGGGGAAGCCGCCGATCTCGGCGAGCCGCTCGCGGCGCACGACAAAGGATGTGCCGACGCAGAACGCGCAACCCCAGGCATCCTTGGCCGGCTGGAACACGTCGAAAAAGAAGCGCTGATCGTCGACCCAACTGCTGGACGAGAGCAGATTGTGCTGGATCGGATCGGGATTGTAATAGAATTGCGGCGTCTGCACGACAGCGATATCGGGCTCGGAGAGCAGCAAGCCGACGGTGCGCTGGAGGAAGTCGCGCCGCGGCGCGAAATCGGCATCGAGCACCAGGATCACCGGCGCATTGGAGAGACGCGCGGTCACTGCCAACGCGTTGTTGAGATTGCCGGCCTTGGCGCCCTTGTTGTCGGGCCGGGTCAAATGGCGCGCGCCGACCTCATCGCAGAAGGCGCGCAGCCAGTCGCGACGGGTGTCGTCGAGCACCCAGACGGTGTTGTCGGGATAGTCGAGCGCCAGCGCCGCCAGGATCGAGCGCTCGACGATCTCCATCGGCTCATCATAGGTGCAGATGAAGACATCGACGGCCGGCTGCTCGCCCCGCGCCGCCAGCGCGCGCCGCGCGGCATCGGCCTGCGCCGAGCGGTCGACGCTGCGGGTGAGGATCAGGATTGACATCAGCGTATAGGAGATCGCGATGATCTCGAGCGTGATGAAGAGACGCGGCCACAGCGCCTGCAAGGTGAGATCGAAGCTCGGCAGCGTGTCGTTCCAGCGCCACAGCGTGTAGATCAGCAGGAGCGTGGCCGTCGTCGCTCCCAACAGGGCGCGATCGCGCCATCGCTTCGGGTCGAGCAGCCTGGCCATCGCCAGGAGCCCGAGCAGGACTCCAAGGTCGGTGGTCAGCACCGACGCAGCATCGCTGGGAAGTGGAAACATCAGGGCACCTTCGCGCCGGTGAACGGATTCCAGCCGGTCTCGGCGAGCACCGCCCAGGCGGTAGCCCCGAGATGCGGTCGCTTGTAGTAGAAGAAATCGGGGATCGTGCTGGTCCCGCTCGGATCGATCGACAGGCCCGTGCTCACACGCGCGCTGCGCGTCGCGTTGAGGAGCCCCGATGACGTTCCATCGTTGCGCATGGCCGCCAGCAGCTGCTGGCTGGCCGCGGCGTTGCCGACAATGCGATAGGCCAGCGCGGCCTGCGCCGTGCCCTCGACCCAGACGCCGTCACGATCGCCGTTGAAGTCGAAGCCGTCGTCGACGGCGAGATGGGCTTGCGCAAAGCCGAGCGCCTTGCGCCAGTCGGGCGCATCCGGCACCGCCATCCACGGCCAGAGCTGCACATCGAGCGCGAGAAGGTTGTCGTCGGCGAGGCTGCCATCCGGTTTGGTGCCGAGCAGGAAATGATCACCGCGAAAGGTGCGATCGAGCAGCCGGCTCGCCGTCTTCGCAGCGTCCCGGTAGCGCGGCGCGGAGGTGAGTCGAAAGAGCCATGACGCGACGGCGTAGACGTCGGCATTGTGCTCGGTCGACATCCAGGTGAGGCGCACCTGCTGCGGATCATAGCCGTGAAAGCCGCCGCTGAAGCCATCGGACCCGTGGCTCGCATTGGCGATGATCCAATCCATCAGACGCTTTGCGCCGGACAGATAGGCGGCCTCGCCCGTCGCTTGATGCAGCGTCAGCAGCGCCAACGCCGCCCAGGCGACATTGCCAGTCGCGGTGCCGTCCTGCGCGGGGTCCTCGCCCCAGATGTTCTTCTGGCTATCCCACCAGCCCGGCAGCAGGGCCGCGCCGCGACCGAGGGGACCGGCGCGATAGGCATTGCGCAGACGCCCGTCATCGAAGGTGCGGTCGTAGGTAGCCGCCTGCACCAGGGCGTTGCCGATCGTCCGCGCCTGATCGACACGCTCGCAGGCGACCAGCGCGATCGCGGCGAGCGCATTGTCATAGACGAACGCCGTGGTCGAGAGACCGAGCGGCAGGGCGTCCTCGTCGGCGCCCGGCTCGTAGCTGCGGATGAAGGCCGCAGCCGTGCCTTTCAGCCCGGGTTCGACCGCCTTGACGAGGCCGGGACAGAACGACAGCTCGGCGCGCGCAGGCGATGTGCCGACCAGCACCATGGACAGAATGAGCATGGCGAGCAGCCTCATTGCGCCGACACCGCGCTCGACACCGGCAACCAAGGCTCGTCGAGCTGCGACCGCTGCGCGGCCGACGGCGATCGCAGCGCCTCGTCGAGCTTGGCGACGCCGGCCCGCCGTGTCGCTTCGTCCGGCGCTGCCGGATCGAGATCGGCCAGCGAGGCCACCAGATGTCCGAGCCGCCGCCACGTCACCGACATCGACGGCACGATGCCGTTGTCGCGGGTGACGGTGACCCACTGCCCGACCGTGCAGGCCGGCGTCGCCGCGGAGGCAGGCTCCGCGGCAGGCTTTTCATCGGCGGCATCTGGCGTGATCATGACATAGAGCTCGCGGCGCTCGGTCTGCGGAAACGGCACGGCGAAGCGCTCATCGACCTTGTCGCTGGTCTTCGGCAGCACGGCGCTGACCGTGCCGCTGCGATAACCGCCGCCCTCGATGCGGACCTTGGTGCCCGGCTTCATCGATTCACCCTGGCGATAGGAGAAGATCGCCACGACGAAGCGCTTGTCGCAATCGACCACGGAGGCGATCGTATCGCCGGCGCTGACCTGGCGTCCAGTCTCGGCGCCCACCGCGAGCACCCTGCCGGACCCCGGCGAGAGCACATCGGCTGCCGCGAGCCGGGCCAGCCGCGCGCTCTCGGATTTGAGCAAGCCTTCGAGATCGTCGAGCATCGCCGATTGCTGCTTCTCCTCGATCTCCATCCGTCGTGCGTCGAGGTCGATGTCACGGCGCTTCTGGCCGAGCATGTTGAGCGCGACCAGATCCTCGCCGACATAGATGCCGGCGTTGAGCGCCTTCAGCTGGGTCAGCTTCTGATTGAGCTTGGCATTCTGCGCGTCGGTGTCGTGCAGCGCCGCCGCATATTGCTGCTCGGTCGGCTTCAGCATCTCGGCGCTGGCCGCATCGCGCGCCACCATACGGTTCTGGCGGTCGACGATCGCCTTCTTCTCGCTGCTCATGGCGGCGGATTGCGCGACGCGGGCGCGCAGCTCCTCGATCTGCGACTGCAGCTGTGCCTTCAACTGGTCGGCCTGGCTGGCGATCTCCTGATCGAGGGAGGCGACGTAAGCGAGGTCCGATTGATGCTTGGCGCGGGTCGCGTCGAGCTTCTGGCGCGCGTCGTCGGCCTTTTCCTGCAGCGAGATCAGGGTGGTCCGGTCGAGCCGCGGATTGGTGATCTGGGCCAGACGATCGCTGCTGCGCACCTCGCCGCCGGATGTCGCCGTGAGCGACTCGACCTGGCCCGAGATCGGCGAGGTCAGCAGCATCACAGGCGCATCCACGACGGCGCGGTCGGATTGGTCGGCCACGATCGGCGGCACCACGGCCGTCAGCATCAGCGCCGACAAGATGCCGGCGACGCCGAAGGCGGAGGCGCGCAGGATCACGGGATGGCGCGACTGGTCTGTCCTGGGGGCGACGCGCGGCGCGGGCGATGGCTTGAAACCGTCATCGAAGCGATCGGTCATCGGGTCTCTTTCGGTTTGGGGTGACGCCCCGAAAGACGCTTCCTCGGATGATCCGGAGTTCCAGGCCCCGGTCTCGATGTTCAAGCGCAAACCAGATCACGCGCACATCGTTTCATGCCGAGGCCGATCTTCGCCCCCTCCCCGCGGTCACGTTATGTTGCAGCGCGGTCGTCGGATTCCCGCTTGCAAGCCACACTCAGTCCTCATTCGCCTTGAAGCGGCCGAGCCCCTTCAAGATGAACGGCGCAATCAGCGCAATCAGCGCGACCACGAGCAGCGTCGCCGAGATTGGCGATTGCAGCAAGGTCATGGGATCGCCGAGGCTGATCGCGAGCGCGCGGCGCAACTGGCTCTCCGCGATCGGCCCGAGGATCAGGCCGACGACGACGGGCGCAATGGGGAAGTCGAAGCGCCGCATCAGGAAACCGAGCACGCCGAAGCCGGCGAGCATCGACAATTCGACCACCGATGGCTTCGCGGCGATCGTGCCCATGGTCGCGAAGACGAGGATGCCGGCATAAAGCCACGGCGTCGGAATCTTCAGCAGCCGCACCCAAAGGCCCACCAGCGGCAGGTTGAGCACCAGCAGCATCGTGTTGGCGATGAACAGGCTCGCGATCAGGCCCCACACCAGATCGGGCCGCTCGGCGAACAGCAGCGGTCCCGGATTGAGGCCATATTGCTGGAAGCCCGCGAGCATCATCGCCGCCGTCGCCGAGGTCGGCAGACCCAGGGTCAGAAGCGGCACCAGCGTGCCAGCGGCCGAGGCGTTGTTCGCGGCCTCCGGACCGGCGACGCCTTCGATCGCACCCTTGCCGAACTGCTCCGGATATTTGGTCAGCCGCTTCTCGGTCGAATAGGACAGGAAGGTCGGAATCTCCGCGCCGCCGGCCGGCAACGCGCCGATCGGAAAGCCGAACGCGGTGCCGCGCAGCCACGGCTTCCAGGAGCGCTTCCAGTCCTCGCGCGTCATCCACAGCGAGCCTTTGACGGCCTCGATCTTCTCCTCCGTGTGGTGCCGGCGCGAGGCGACATAGAGCGCCTCGCCGACCGCGAACAGGCCGACGGCCAAGGTCGTCACCTCGACGCCATCGAGCAGTTCGGGCACGCCGAAGGCGAGCCGCGCCTGCCCCGTGAGCTTGTCGATGCCGACCAGGCCGAGCGTCAGCCCGATGAACAGGCTGGTGAGCCCGCGTACGGGTGAATCGCCGAAGGTCGCGGACACCGTGACGAAGGCGACGCACATCAGCGCGAAGTAATCCTCCGGCCCGAAGCGCACGGCGATGTCGACGAGGTAAGGCGACAGGAACGCGAGCCCGATGGTGGCGATGGTGCCGGCGACGAAGGAGCCGATCGCCGACGTCGCCAGCGCCGGGCCGCCGCGGCCGGCCTTGGCCATCTTGTAGCCCTCCAGCGCGGTCGCCATCGAGGCGCTTTCGCCGGGCGTGTTGATCAGGATCGCGGTGGTCGATCCGCCATACATGCCGCCGTAATAGATGCCGGCGAACATGATCAGTGAGCCGCCGGGATCGAGCTTGTAGGTGACAGGCAAAAGCAGCGCGACAGTGAGCGCCGGCCCGATGCCTGGCAGCACGCCGACCGCGGTGCCGAGAAACACACCGATCAGCGCATAGAGCAGGTTCATGGGCTGGACGGCGATCGCCATCCCATGTGCGAGCGCGGCGAACGTGTCCATCAGAGCAGTCTTTCGAGCGGACCGGCGGGAAGGCTCAAAGTGAGCAGACGGTCGAAGGCGAGATAGATCAGGGTCGTGAGCACCGCGCCGATGACGAGATCGGTGACGAAGTCGCGGCGGCCGAACGCGGCCGATGTCGTCACGAACAGCGCCGTCGTCGCCAGGATGAAGCCGCCGCCGAAGCCGATGATGGCGATCAGGAGCGCAAGGCCCGCCAGGATCAGCAGCACCGCGACCGGATCGGCGCTCTCGCGCGGCGGCAGGTTGCCTCGGACAGCGTCGATCAGATTGGCCAGCGCTAAGATGCCGAGCCCGATCGCAATCACGACCGGCATGACCTGCGGGCCCATGCCATACATCGTGGTCGCCGGGATCTGGTTGGCGTCGTAGACGAGCACCAAGGCGACGGCGGCCAGCAAGCCTGCGATGACGATGCCGGCCTTGTCGATGCCTCGCGAGGGTGGCTCCGCGCCGGCGCTCTCCGTCGTCATGACTTGACGAGGCCGACCGACTTCAGCACGTCGGTGACGCGGATGTTTTCCTTTTTCAGGAACTCGGCGAAGGCATCGCCGGGCAGATAGGCGTCATCCCAGCCCTTCTGCTTCAGGATGTCCTTCCAGGCATCCGACTTCACCATCTTCTCGACCGCGTCGGCCAGCGTCTTCTTCTGCTCCGGGGTGATGCCGGGCGGTGCGACGACCGAACGCCAATTGGCGAGCACGAGATCGATGCCCTGCTCCTTGAAGGTCGGAATATCGACGCCAGGGATGCGGTTTTCCGAGGAGACGCCGATCGCGCGCAGCTTGCCGCTCTTGATCTGCCCGTCATATTCGGACAGGCCGGAGATGCCGGCCGTGACCTTGCCGCCGAGGATCGCCGCCAGCGACTCACCGCCGCCGGAGAACGGGATGTAGTTGACCTTCTTGGCATCGGCCCCGACAGTGCCGGCGAACAGCGCGGCCATCACGTGATCGACACCGCCCGCCGAGCCGCCGGCAAAGGTCACCTTGGCGATGTCGGCCTTTAGCGCCGCCGCGAGATCTTGCGCGGTCTTGATCGGCGAATTCGCCGGCACGACGATGACCTGGATCTCCTCGGTCAGGCGCGCGATCGGCGTCACCTGCTCGAGCGTCACCGGCGACTTGTTCATCGCGAGCGCGCCGACCATGACGAAGCCGTTCACCATCAGTTGGTTGCCATCGCCCTTGGCGCCGTTGACGAATTGCGCGATGCCGACCGTGCCGCCCGCGCCGGCCACGTTGGTGACCTGGACGCTGCGCGCGACGCCGGATGCGACGAAGGCTTGCTGCATCGCCCGCGCGGTCTGGTCCCAGCCGCCGCCGGGCGCCGCAGGCGCCATCACCTTCAGTTCAAGCTGCTGGGCAGAGGCCGGGGCGCCGGCCAGGACGATCAACGCGACAGCTGCGCCGCACAGGCGCGCACACAACCACTTCAAGGACCCCTCCACGGCCGGCCACGCGGCTCTCGTTTCTTGATATTGCGTTTCGAAAGCAGCGATACGGCCAGGATGGCCAGCCTGCGGCGATCGCGCGCCCCATCGCCGCTTTCGAATTCTCAAGATAATGCAATAGCTTACAGCCAAAGCGGGGGCATTCAAGGCGCCGCCCTGCGACAGGATGGCGCACCCTCCCCGCCGGCATCGCAGGCGCCGGTGGCGGCTCGGAGCCTAGCCGCAGGTCCAGACCATGCCCACTGGCGTCCGGGTCCAGCATGGCCCGAAGCTGCCGCCATTGTAATGGCCGCGGTAAAAGCCGGGCTGGCCGAAATAATGCCACTCGCCATTATAGAGAAGGTATTTCGGCGTGCCGTCGATGTACCAGTGACGGCGGTTGCCGCGCGGCCCGTTGCGCATCGCCTCCTTGTCCGCATAGAGCGGCAGGCTGTTATTGGGAGGCTGCTTGTAGCCAGGCAGGAAGCCGTAGCCCTGCCAGCGCTGCGCCTTCCGCTTGTGCGCCGGCGCGGCGAGCGCGATTGCGGGCAACAGCAGCAGGAGCGTCACGATCGAAACGATGAAACGATGCGGCATCAAGGCGGCCCGCTGGACTGGATGTTTCGGATCTTGAGCTTGATCGCGCGGCACGGCAATGGCCGTTCCGTCATGAAATGTTTCAGTGATGCCGCCGGTGCGCGCGACGCGGCGGAGGCGGCGGTGGTGCGAAGAACGGATTGAGGTCGCACATCGCCGCCCGGCCCGACGCCGTTGCGCGGCATTGCGGCAGCGACGTGTAGCTGCAGTCGATCCACTCGCCCCCCCACCGGCCGCCTTCATAGACCTTCATGCACACGGGATAGCGCGGATCGTAGGCCTGGGCGCGAGCCGGGCCTGATACGACGACCCCGACCATCAAACCGAGCGCGAGGGCGCTCCAGCTCAGGATACGCATGCAGGACCTCCGGAATTTGCGTCTCGTCGGCGCAGGCCGATTCCCGAGACCTTGATTGCATCTGCTCTGTATCGTCAGCGCGCAACGGTCGCAATGACGCCGTTACAACAGCTCGGCCGGCTCTCCGCCGCGAAAGCCCATCGCCAGCACGTAGCGCTCCGAGGAATCCTGCCGGCTGGCGGCCGGCTTGACGTGGCGGACGGTGGCGTAATCGCGCTTCAGCTGCGCCAGCAGCTCGGCATCGGCGCCGCTCTGAAAGGTCTTGGCGAGGAAGCTGCCGCCGGGCTTGAGCACCTCGCCGGCAAAATGCGCGGCGAGTTCCACCAGACCGACGATGCGCAGCTGGTCGGTCTTGCGATGGCCGGTGGTGTTGGCGGCCATGTCCGACATCACCACGTCGGCGCGGCCGCCGAGCATCGCCCGGAGCTTCTCCGGCGCATCCTGGGCATGAAAGTCCATCTGCGTGAAGGTGACGCCGGGGACCTCGCCCATTTCCAAGAGATCGATCGCGATGACCTTGCCCTTGCCCGCTTCGGCGCCGACCCGGCGCGCCGCGATCTGGCTCCAGCCGCCGGGCGCCGCGCCGAGATCGACCACGGTCATGCCGGGCTTGAGCAGGTGATATTTGTCGTCGATCTCGATCAGCTTGTAGGTCGCGCGCGAGCGATAGCCGTCGCGCTTGGCTTGCGCGACATAGGGATCGTTGAGCTGACGCTCCAGCCAGAGCTTCGAGGACAGCTTGCGCTTACCTCCGGTCTTGACCTGCACATGCATGCGGCCGGTGGTGTCTTTTGCCATGCGGGTCTCTGTGTCGTGACCTGTGCTCCGTCGACGGGATCGAAAGATCCACGAGGCGACAACAGCAGATGGGACGTCCACCCTCCCCTGGAGGGGGAGGGTGAAGAATTTACGCCGTACGGAGCGCCCCGTCCTCGCGCATCATCTCCACCAGCATGCCTTCGCGCAGGCCCCGATCGGCGACGCGCAGCCGTGGCAGCGGAAAGGATTGCCGGATGGCATCGAGAATGGCGCAGCCGGCCAGCACGAGATCGGCCCGGTCGATGCTGATGCAGTTGTTCTCGGCGCGCTCCTGGTAGCTCATCGCCAGCAGCTTGGCGATGGTCGCGGTGATGTCGGCGTCATTGATCCAGATGCCGTCGACCCGGCGACGGTCGTAGCGTGCGAGGTTGAGATGAATGCCCGCCAGCGTCGTCACCGTGCCGGAGGTGCCGAGCAGGTGCATGCCGGCGAGATCTCCGCCGTTCTCCGCCGCGAACGGACCGACATGTCCGGCCACGTCCTCGACCATGGCGGCGTAGATCTCAGGCGTCACGTCGCGCCCGCCGAAGCGCTCGGCGAGCGTGACGACCCCGAGCGGGATCGACATCCACGCCTTGATGCGTGGCTCGGCATGACGATCGGAAGGATCACGCTCGATCCGGACCAGCTCGCTGGATCCGCCGCCGATATCGAACAGGATCGCCCCGCGCCCGGACGGATCCAGCAGCGGCGCGCAGCCCTTCACGGCCAACGCCGCCTCGGTCTCGCGATCGATCACCTCGAGCTCGATGCCGGTCTCGGCCGCCACCCGGCTGCGGAACCCCTCCGCATTGGCCGCCGCGCGGCAGGCCTCCGTCGCGATCAGGCGCAGGCGCCTGGCCTTTTTCGATTGGATCTTATCCCGGCAGATGCTGAGGGCGGCGATCGCCCGATCCATCGCCGCGTCGCTGATGCAGCCGGTGGTCGAGATGCCCTCGCCCAGCCGGACGATGCGCGAGAAGGAATCGACCACGCGAAAACTGTCGCCCGAGGGACAGGCGATCAGGAGCCGGCAATTGTTGGTTCCGAGGTCCAGGGCCGCATAGACGCTGCCGCCATTGCTGGCGCAGGGCTGTGACGCGACGTCCAGACCCGGATGCAAGCCGGGCTCCAGGTTCCCGCGCGGCGTGGGATCCTCCCGCAGCCGCGTGTCATTGATCATTCAAATGTCTTTCCGCTGGCCGAACCGGCCCAGATGGAAGTTCTCTTTCGTGAGACATTATCAGTGGATAGCCCCGGCGCAACAGCCCCTCCGTCAGGCGTGATGCACCATTCCTAATCAACCGTTGTCCGGCCGCAGGGGCTGCACTATCTGGGAACAGCCCGCATTTGCGCCTCATCCAGCCTCCCGGATCGTTCATCCATGCAAGATCACACCTCGCCGGCTTCCCTCGAAAACGCGATCGCGCTGCAGAAATTCGGCGTCGGGCAGCCGGTCCGGCGCAAGGAGGACGACACGCTGGTCCGCGGTCACGGCAAATATACCGATGATTTCAACCTGCCGGGCCAGGCCTATGCCTGGATCGTCCGCTCCAGCCATGCCCATGGCATCATCAAGGGCATCGACACGACGGCCGCCAAGGGCATGCCGGGCGTGCTCGGGGTGTGGACCGGCGCTGATCTCGCCGCGGCCGCCTATGGCCCGTTCACCTGCGGCCTGCCGCTGAAGAGCCGCGACGGCTCGCCGCTGCTGCAGACCAATCGGCCGGCGCTTGCCACCGACAAGGTTCGCTTCGTCGGAGATCCCATCGCCTTCGTGGTGGCGGAGACCGCGGCCCAGGCCCGCGACGCGGCCGAGGCGGTCGGGCTCGACATCGAGCCCCTGCCCGCGGTCACCAACGCCGAGGAGGCGACCAGGCCCGGCGCGCCGCAGCTCTATGACCACATCCCGAACAACGTCGCGCTGGATTACCATTATGGCGACACTGCCAAGATCGAGGAGGCGTTCGCGAAAGCCGCGCATGTGACCAGGCTCGACATCGTCAACACCCGGGTCGCCGTGGTGTCGATGGAGCCGCGCGTGGCGCTCGCCGCGTTCGATGGCAAGACCGAGCGCTTCACCTTGCAGGTGCCGACGCAGGGCGTGTCCGGCAACAAGGCGACCTTGGCAAAGATCCTCAACGTCGCGCCGGACAAGGTCCGCATCCTCACCACCAATGTCGGCGGCTCCTTTGGGATGAAGAACGTCTCCTATCCCGAATATGTCTGCATTCTGCACGCCGCCAGAGAGCTCGGCCGCCCTGTGAAGTGGCGCGACGAGCGCACCACCGCCTTCCTGTCGGACAGCCAGGGCCGCGACCAGATCATCCATGGCGAGCTCGCGCTCGACGCCGACGGCAAGTTCCTCGCCGTGCGGCTGTCCGGCTATGGCAATCTCGGCGCCTACATCATGGGCGTGGCGCCGCTGCCGCTGTCGCTCAACACCGGCAAGAACCTCGCCAGCGTCTACAAGACGCCGCTGCTCGGCGTCGACATCAAGACCGTGCTGACCAACGTCACCCTGATGGGCGCCTATCGCGGCGCCGGCCGGCCCGAGGCGAACTATTTCATGGAACGGCTGATCGACACCGCGGCGCGCGAGATGGGCATCGACCGCCTCACCATCCGCAAGCGCAACTTCATCAAGCCGAGCCAGATGCCGTTCCCGGCGGCCTCCGGTGTCACCTATGACTCGGGTGATTTCGCCGCGGTGTTCGAGAAGGCGCTCGCTGTCTCGGACTATGCCGGATTCGCCAAGCGCAAGCGCGAGAGCCGTAAGAATGGCAAGCTGCGCGGCATCGCGGTCGGCTCCTATCTGGAAGTGACCGCGCCGCCATCCGGCGAACTCGGCAAGATCACGTTTGACGCCGATGGCGGCGTGACCCTGACCACTGGCACGCTCGATTACGGCCAGGGCCATGCCACGCCGTTCGCGCAGGTGCTGTCGGCGCAGCTCGGCGTGCCGTTCGAGAAGATCCGGCTTGAGCAGAGCGACTCCGACCTCGTGCGGTTCGGCAACGGCACCGGCGGCTCGCGTTCGATCACCGCGACCGGCCAGGCGATCGTCGAGTCGTCGCAGCTCGTCATCGCCAAGGGCAAGCAGGCGGCGGCGCATCTGCTGGAGGCCTCGGAAGCCGACATCGAGTTCGCGGGCGGCCAGTTCACCATTGCCGGCACCGACCGCAGCATCGACATCATGGAGCTGGCGCGGCGGATGCGCGAGGGCAAGATGCCCGAGGGCGTGCCGGCCTCGCTCGACGTCGACCACAATTCGACGGCGACGGAGTCGACTTTCCCGAACGGATGCCATGTCTGCGAGGTCGAGATCGAGCCGGACACCGGCGTCGCCCAGATCGTCGCCTATACCGCGATCAACGATTTCGGCACCGTGATCAACCCGATGATCGTCGCGGGCCAGCTGCATGGCGGCGTCGCGCAAGGCATCGGCCAGGCGATGATGGAGCACCTGCGCTACGACGAGAGCGGCCAGCCGATCACGGGATCATTGATGGACTACGCGCTGCCGCGCGCCTCCGACGTGCCGATGATGACGGTCGACAATCACCCGGTGCCCGCCAAGAGCAACCCGCTCGGCACCAAAGGCTGCGGCGAAGCCGGCTGCGCCGGCTCGATGGCGAGCGTCATCAACGCCGTGATCGACGCGCTGTCCGACTACGGCGTGAAGCATCTGGACATGCCGCTGACGACCGAGAAGATCTGGCGCGCGATCCAGGACGGCAAGGCGAAGTCGGCGGCGTGAGCGGCGCGTTAGTGGGGCCGATGAGTGAGTGCCCCTCTCTCTCCTCCGTCATGGCTGGGCTTGACCCGCCTGCGGGGCCGAAGCCCCTTCGGCGCGGCGTAGGCCCGGCCATCCACGAGCCGCAGGTGACGCACGACGTGGATGCCCGGGACAAGCCCGGGCATGACGGCCTTGTTCAGAGAGGCGGCGTGCCTTTTCCCTCAGCCCATCGCTTCTCCAAACTATCCGCTACGCCGCCGCCTGCGCGCGCGGCTGGTAAATCGCGACGTGCTGGCAATGTGCCAGCGCGCGCGTGCCGTTCGCGACCACCAGCGCGTCGATCTCGACGAAGCGGTGGCCCTTCTTCTCGTAGTTTGCGACCACCCGCCCCCGTGCCGTGATCTCGTCGGTCTCGGCGATCACCGACAGCAGCTGCATCCGGCTGCCGACGTGAATCCAGGGACCGAGCACGACATTGTCGACCAGCAGCCGGTTCATCACCCGCTGCAGCATGCCGGGATGGCCGAGCCGGTCGTTCGCATAGAGCGGCTCGCGCTCGCGGATCTCATCGAGATACAGCTTCGCCGCCTGCCCTGGCCAGGCGCGTGGCGCGGTGCCGAGCCAGCTGCCGACAGCGAAGGACTCCGCGCTGACCGGAGGCCGCATGGCAGCCGGCGGAACATCGCGGTATTCGGCCAGCCCGACATCCGGCGCCACCGCCGGCAATGACGCGGAACCGGTGGCGCATAGCTCGCCTTGGCTTGTCACCTCGAGCCCGATGCCATCGCCCACCTGCTCTGCCCTGACCTCGGCCATCTCGCCATCATAGACCGGCTTGATAAACCGCGCCTCGATCAGCCCGCGCTCCAGGAATGCCCGGCCCCAGCGGGCCACCGGCTGATGCAGCATATAGGCCAGCACCTCGACGCCGGGTACGAGGCCGCCGGCGAAGCCGAAACGGCGCGCTACGGCATCATCATGCATCTTGTTCTCGGATTGCTTGGCCGTATTGAACGCCTCGACCGCGTGCACCCCGAGTCCGCCTGCCATGCTTGCCTCCCTTTGAGCCCTTTCGGCGATGGTAGCGGCCGGAAAGGTCCTGGCAAGCGCAGCGTTTGGCTCGCAATTCCTGACGCGATGGAGTACCAACCGGCCATCCCGATGAAAGGCCCGATGACCACCGAAGCCGCACCTTTCCGCATCTTTGTCGACGCCGACGCCTGCCCGGTGAAGGACGAAATCTACCGCGTCGCGCTCCGGCACGGCCTGCCGGTGATCGTCGTCGCCGGCGGCTTCATCCGCGTGCCCGACGATCCGCTGATCACCCGCGTGGCAGCCGGCAGCGGGATGGACGCCGCGGACGACTGGATCGCCGAGCGCACCGGCGGCGACGACATCGTCATCACCGCGGACATTCCGCTGGCGAGCCGCTGCGTCAAGGCCGGCAGCGCCGTGATCGCGCCGAACGGCAAGCCGTTCACGGAGGAGTCGATCGGCATGACCTTGGCAGTGCGCAACCTGATGACCGATCTGCGCTCATCAGGCGAGGTCACGGGCGGGCCGCGCTCGTTCACCCCGCGCGACCGCTCCACCTTTCTCTCCACCCTCGATACGACGATCCGCCGCCTGCAGCGCCAGCGCGCGGCGCGGGTCCACCAGCAGAGCTAGAAACATGGCGCCACCGCTCATCCAGTTGAAAGACATCCGCCTGACCTTCGGCGGCACGGCGCTGCTGCAGGGCGTCGAGCTGTCGGTCTCGCCCGGCGAACGCGTCTGCCTGATCGGCCGCAACGGCTCCGGCAAATCCACTTTGCTGAAGATCGCCGCCGGCCTGGTCGATTGCGACAGCGGCACGCGCTTCGTGCAGCCGGGCGCCACTGTGCGCTATCTGCCGCAGGAGCCGGATTTCTCCGGCCATCCCACCACGCTGTCTTACGTCGAGGCCGGGCTTGGGCCCGGCGACGATCATTACCAGGCCCGCTATCTGGTCGAGCAGCTCGGGCTGACGGGCGAGGAAGATCCGGCGCATGTCTCCGGCGGCGAGGCGCGCCGCGCGGCGCTGGCGCGCGTGCTGGCACCGAACCCGGACATCCTGCTCCTGGACGAGCCGACCAACCATCTCGACCTCACCACGATCGAGTGGCTGGAGAACGAGCTTGACGGCCGGCGCTGCGCGCTGGTGCTGATCAGCCACGACCGGCGCTTCCTGACCAATCTGTCGCGCTCAACCGCGTGGCTCGATCGCGGCCAGATCAAGCAGATCGACCGCGGCTTTGCGGCGTTCGAGGCGTGGCGCGACGAGGTGCTGGCGGAAGAAGAACGCGAGCAGCACAAGCTCGACCGCAAGATCGTCAACGAGGAGCACTGGCTGCGCTACGGCGTCTCCGGCCGGCGCAAGCGCAACGTCAAGCGGCTCGCCAATCTGCATGCGCTGCGCCAGCAGCGCCGCGACTATCGCGGAGCCGTGGGGAGCGCTAATCTCGCCGCCGCCGAGGCCGACAAGTCCGGCAAGCTCGTCATCGAGGCCAAGGGCGCGTCGAAGAGTTATGGCGATCGCAAGATCGTCGACAATTTCTCCATCCGCATCCAGCGCGGCGACCGCATCGGCATCGTCGGCCCCAATGGCGCCGGCAAGACCACGCTGGTCAACCTGCTCACCGGCGGCAGCGAACCCGACAGCGGCAGCATCCGGCTCGGCGTCAACCTGGAGATGGCGACGCTCGACCAGCATCGCGAAAGCCTCGATCCACGGACAACCTTGGCGGAGGCGCTGACCGGCGGCCGCGGTGACCACGTCATGGTGGCAGGCAAACCGAAGCACGTCGTCGGCTACATGGAAGACTTCCTGTTCTCGCGCGAGCAGATGCGCACGCCGCTCGAGGTGCTCTCCGGGGGCGAGCGCGGCCGACTGATGCTGGCGCGCGCGCTGGCCAAGCCGTCGAACCTGTTGGTGCTAGACGAACCGACCAACGATCTCGATCTCGATACGCTGGATGTCCTCGAGGACATGCTCGGCGACTATGAGGGCACGGTCATCCTGATCAGCCACGACCGCGACTTCCTCGACCGCGTCGTCACCTCGGTGATCGTGCCCGAGGGCAACGGCAAATGGCAGGAATATGCCGGCGGCTACAGCGACATGCTGGTTCAGCGCGGCGCCGACCTGAAGCGCGAGCACGCCGCGGCGGCAGCAGCCGCCGCCGATGAGAAGAAGGCGGCCAAGCCTGCGGCGACGGCTTCGAGCACGTCGAAGCGCAAACTCTCCTTCAACGAGAAGCACGCGCTGGAGACCTTGCCGAAGACGATCGCCAAGCTGCAAGGGGAGATCGCGAAGCAGCAGAAGCTGCTCGACGACCCCGCGCTGTATGCGAAAGACCGCAAGACGTTCGACGCCGCTTCGCTGGCCCTCGCCACCGCGCAGGCCGAGCTCACCGCTGCCGAAGACCGCTGGCTGGAGCTCGAAATGCTGCGCGAGGAGATCGAGGGCGGGTGACGGCGCCGTAGGGTGGGCCAAGGCGCGCCAGCGCCGTGCCCACCGCGGTCTTGCGCAACAGAAGACGGTGGGCACCCTTCGCTTTGCCCACCCGACGTTCTCTTCGTCATTGCGAGCGAAGCGACTTGTCCGCCATAGCCCGAAGGGCGACGGCGGAAGCAATCCACAGCTGTAGATGCGACTCTGGATTGCTTCGTCGTTTCGCTCCTCGCAATGACGGCAACATGGAGTGAATGAGATGACCACGCCGCTCGCCGCCAGGATCGCCAGGGAATACGGCACCCCGTGCGCCGTCATCGACATGGACAGGGTCGAGCGCAACATCGCGCGCATCCAGGCGCAGTGCGCGGCGGCCGGCGTCGCCAATCGTCCCCACATCAAGACGCACAAGAGCCCTGAACTGGCCAAGCTGCAGATCGCGGCCGGCGCCCAAGGCATCACCTGCCAGAAGATCGGCGAGGCCGAGATTATGGCTGAGGCCGGCATCGACAACGTCCTGATCAGCTACAATCTGATTGGCGAGGAGAAGATGGCGCGGCTCGCCGCGCTGCAGGCCAAGGCCGACATGACGGTCGCCGCCGACAATCCGGTCGTCGTCGCCGGCCTGCCGGAGGCGGCGAAGCAATCCGGTCGCACGCTCTCCGTCGTGGTCGAATGCGACACCGGGCGCAAGCGCGCTGGTGTTGAAACGCCGGCCGAGGCGATTCAGCTCGCGCGCCAGATCAAGGTGTCAGAGGGCCTGCGCTTCGCCGGCTTCATGCTGTATCCGACCGAGACGGGCTGGGACGAGGCGCAACGCTTCTTTGACGAGGCGCTCGCCGGCGTGCGCGCCGAAGGGCTGGACGCGGCCATCGTCTCGACCGGCGGCTCGCCCAACCTGAAAAATCTCGGCAAGCTCAAGGGCGCCACCGAGCACCGGCCCGGAACCTACATCTACAACGACCGCATGCAGGTCGCCGCCGGCGTTGCGACCTGGGACGACTGCGCGCTGCATATCTACTCGACCGTCGTCAGCCGTGCCGCGCCCGAGCGCGGCATCCTCGATGCCGGCTCGAAGACGCTGACATCCGATACTGGAGGCCTCGACGGCCATGGCCTGATCCTGGAGCACCCGGAGGCCAAGATCGCCCGCTTCGCCGAGGAGCACGGATTCCTCGATCTGTCGCGCTCCAACACCCGCCCCCATGTCGGCGACGTCGTCCGCATCGTCCCCAACCATGTCTGCGTCGTCGTCAACATGATGGACGAGGTCGTGATGGTCCGCGGCGACGAGATCCTAGGAACGCTGCCGGTCGCGGCCAGGGGCAAGCTGCGCTAGGCAGACGGATCGTCAGTATTGGAATCGGATTCCCACCGTCGCCGTCGTCGCCATGTTGTTGACGGTGGGGATTGTCGATCTCAACCAATCCTGCCGGACGTCGGCCTTGAGCTGCACTTCACGCGACAGCTTGTAGACGGCGCCAAGCGCAACGGAGTATCGATCGTCGGTCCGGACAATGCCCGCGAACCGGTCCTGACCAAAGCCGAAGGACAGCGAGGCACTGGTGCGGGGATCGAATTCCTGGCGCGCCTGCAGGATCAGGTCCCGCCGAAAGATCCCGCTCACGCCCGGTATGACGCTCTCCAGAGTGTCGGACGTTCCGACCAGGACGAATGACGTCCTGTCGAATGGCCGATAGACGAGCGCCCCGTTCACGATCATGCCGGAAATCCCGGGCAGCATCGGGTCGGCAAAACGCCGCGTCAGATATCCGACCGCGATCTCGCCGGCCAATCGTCCAGCAAAGGCCAGGCTCAGTCCGGCACTGACCACGGTGCCATTGGAATCGCGGCGGACGCCGCCGAAATCCACCGGGATGTCGTGCACCCTGCGGTCCAGCGTCACGTCGACGAACGGACTGATCTGCGGCGACAATGCGTAAGACACGCGCGTCTGCACCGCAGGCTGGGTGAAATTGCGGTCCTTGTTCGGGATCGGCGCGTCATCGCCGGGGCGTGCGCCGCTGAAGGTGCTCCGATCGACCAGCCCCTTCACCGAGACGCTGACATTGTCGAGCTTCTGGCTCACGCCCACCGTCGCTCCGGATTTAGAGACGAAGGTGCCTCTGGGGGCTTCGAGCACCCGGTCGACGGGATCGAGCGCATACCGGACCTCGCCATTGATCGATCGATCGTCGGTGATGTCGTAGCGGCCATCGATCTTCGCATCGACCGCCGGGGCGTTGAGCACGGGCACGCCTTGCGTCTGGCTGTAACCGACGCTCAGATCCGCATTGAGCTCGTGCCGCTCGAATTGCGAACGTATTTCGAGCTCGTGGACGACGGAGCGCGTCTGCGCGGGCCTGCCGCCCCGCGGCATCCGCAACGGATTGGAGTCGACCCCGACGGTCAGTTCCAGTGCCGGCTTGATCACAAAGGCCCCGACCTTGATTCCCTTCGGTTCGAAGGGATCGTCCTCCTCGGCCTTCTCCTCCGGCTTGGGCGCCTCCGCGACCTCCTCCAGCTTCGGCATGACCGGCGCGACCGGCCGCTTGGGTCCGATAGGCCGGCTCTTGATGTGACAACGGACCAGCGCGCGCCAGATCCGAGTTGCATCATTGGGGGGCACCCGCATCAAGGCAAGGCATCCTGTGCCCTCGAGCATCGCGCCCGGCAAGGGCAACGGCTTCGCCGCGGCCGGGGCAAAGCGGACGGCTCGCGCCAGGCTCTCCCGCGGATCGATCGCCTTGAACCGCCGCAACAACAACGGGTCCGCGTCGGCGACCGGGCGCAACAGCAATGTTTCAGCCCTGACGGCGGCTTCCGCACGGTCGACCGAGAGGGTGACGGTGAGCAGCAGACAATGCAACACGATGCGGCAAGCCGCGCCAAGCAATCGCCGCGTGATCCCCATCGCCCGAACCAAAGCTGACGCTTTCGCATGTCTCACAACAAACTCGGGCAACGCATCAGGCAGACGCGCTCGGCGCATCTGCGCATGAAAAACGCAACGGCTATCGTCGGCATCCGAGCAGACGTCAGCAGCCTGCACATGACGTCGATGCGCCGTCCTCGAGATGGACCGTCGGCGAGCAACGCTGACGGTCCGTCGTTCTCTCCCGAGGGCGGCCGCTTACGCGGTCGACATGGCCTGGCTATTTTGCAGCTTGTGCCGTCTTGGCCGCAGCCTGATTGGCTGCATTGTTGGCCTGCGCCGCAGCCTTCCCGGCAGCGGCCTGCGCGGCCTTCGCCGCGGCCTGCTTCGCAGCCTTGGCCTTCTGCTCAGCCGCTTCCTTTGCAGCCTTGGCCGCCTTCTTCTCAGCAGCCTTCGCGGCCTTCGCTTTCTTTTCGGCTGCTTCCTTCGCTGCCTTGGCAGCCTTCGCCTCTGCGGCCTTCGCCGCCTTGGCCTTCTGCTCGGCCGCTTCCTTCGCCGCCTTGGCAGCCTTTGCCTCTGCAGCCTTCGCCGCCTTGGCCTTCTGCTCGGCCGCCTCCTTCGCTGCCTTGGCAGCCTTCGCCTCTGCGGCCTTCGCCGCCTTGGCCTTCTGCTCTGCGGCCTCATTCGCAGCCTTGGCAGCCTTTGCCTCTGCAGCCTTCGCCGCCTTGGCCTTCTGCTCGGCGGCTTCCTTCGCTGCCTTGGCAGCCTTTGCCTCTGCAGCCTTCGCCGCCTTGGCCTTTTGCTCGGCCGCCTCCTTCGCAGCCTTGGCAGCCGCCTTATCCGCAGCCTTCGCTGCGTTCGCCTTCTGCTCTGCAGCCTTGGCCGCATTGGCATTGGCCGCTGCAGCCTTGTCGGCGGCCTTCGCGACCGCTGCCGTCTGCTTGTCTGCAGCTGTCGCGGCCTTGGTGGCGGCCTTCGCAGCGGCCGCGGTCTGCTTGTCCGCAGCCGTGGCCGCCTTGGTAGCAGCCTGAGTCACGGCCTTTGCAGCAACGGCCGCCGTCTTGTCGGCGGCCTTGAGCGTATCAGCCGCCTTCTTGCCGGCGGCCTGGGCCGCCGCCACAGCGTTGTTGGCCTTCTGATCGACGGCCGCCGCAGCCTTCAAATTGGCACCCGGTTTCGCTAGAGCCGCATGGTTGCCAGCGAATACTGGATTGGACGACACACCAATGCCGATCAGCACAGCCGCAGCCGTCCTGACGATCCTCAGGTTCTTCATCTTTACGTTCTCCACGAGACGGTCGATTGTTGACGCCTTATTCGCTACAAAATGTAACACTCGCAATGCGTCGCGATATTGACGGCAATTCGACGATGTCTGGTCGTCCAAGCCACGACTAATTAGTTGATCGTGGCGATCCCGGCGCCGTTATCGGTTTACGACCGCCACATTTGTTCGCTCAACAAACAGCTCGATGAATGCGAGCGGGCTCAATCCGATTCGGAAAACCGGCTTCCACTTTTCCGGATCATGCTCTAGTCAGCGCCGACAGCGAGGCTGGAAATGCGCCCGTCTGCGGCGGTGACGATCCGCCAATCGAGTTCGCCGTTGCTGAAGCGCGCGCGGAACCGATCGCCGACGGCGCTATCTCCACCGATAAAGCGAAGCGACTCGAACCGGCCGAGATCGGTCAACATGCGCTGCCAAACGGCGAGCCTCTCGCGTCCATTGCGCGCCATCGACCGGGTCAGCATCGTCTCGTCGATCCGACCGTCGCGCACTGCGGCCATGTAGTCCAGCAGCCGCGTCTGGCTCTGCGGATCCGGCGTGTCATGGATCAGGGGCGCGCCGAGGACAGCGCCATTCTCGCTTCCCCGCACCTCGGTGACACGGGTCGCCCTGCCTGGAAGAACGATTCCGATGCAATCGCCGGCCTTGTCGGTGATGACGATCGGCCGATCGAGTTTCGTCGCGACCTCGCCACGCGTGTCCGGCTCGAAACTGCTTTGAAATCTGCGCTCGCCATCCGGCCCGACCAGGTAGGCGTTGACGGGTCCTTCGCTGTGATTGATCAGGGTCACGTCGATCGACAGCGCTCCGGCGGGCTCGCCGGTGGGGATTTCAGCTCCGCAGGGCACATAGGCCCCCGGCGTGTCGTCTCCGTACCAGCGAAAGGCCAGCCGCTTCACGGTCCGGTCGCTGTCCAAGAGCACTCTGAATCGGGCACTCCCCCACGCAAACTGGGCATCGAAGACGTCCAGCCCGTCCGCCGCGACTCCGGCAAACCGAAGCTGCTGAAGCACGCCGAGTGCCTGCAGCTCACGCTTGGCCTTGAGCAGCCTGACCCGAAGCTCCTGCGGAAATCTCTGTTTCAGCTGCGTCGAGTCGACCTCGCCGCGCTGCAACTGCGCGATCGTATCACGCAGGATCTCCTCACTGCCGGCCGTCGCCGTCTGAGCCAGAACGCGGTCGATCCTCATCGCGGTCCGACGAATATGCTCCACTTCGAGCTCTCGCGCCGTTGCGCCATCGATCCGCGTGGCCAACGTTGCACCGACACCCGGCTCGAAGATCACGAGGTTCAGCGCGCTTGCCGAGGGATCCCGAATGAACAGAAAATGCTTGCCGGTCGCCCGGCACAGGAACACTCGATCGGCGACAGGTTCGATCTCATCTCCGGTCACCAGACCAGGCTTTTCGACGCGGAGGCGGTCTCCCTCTCTGGTAATTCGGATCAAAGTATCGAACCCCGCCTGGTAGTTTCCGGCGTATTCGGCATCGAACAGCCGCGCATCGAGCCGAGAGGCCTGCGGTGCAAACTGCGGCAAACCACTGATGCGCGGCAGCCGCGTCGTCTTGCCCTTGCGAATGAGCATCGCGCCCGAGACTTTGCCCGCATCATCCAACGTGAAGCGAAGCCTGAGCGACATGCCGACATCGCCATATGAGCCGTCGCGGGCCGCCTCGATCTCGACCTTCGGCTGATAGCCGAGCTGCGCGAAACTCCTGCCGTTCTCGGCGGAAATGACCAGAATCTTGAACGAATCGACCTGGTAGAATCCTGCGATCGTCTCGGCCGATCGCGGCTCACGGAGAATGACGGCCTGCTCGGGAGCGATACCCGGATTCCGCGACGCGGCAGCGTCCTCGACCTGGCCCACGGTTCGGTCCGGTGCGGCTATCCGCTGGGCAGGCCACAGACGGCCGTCCTGGTGACTGGTCAGCGCATTGACGTGTCCATCGGCATCGGCGACGAAGGCGATCTGTGCATCAATATCCTTGAAGAAGAAGTGCAGATCGTCTTCGGCAAACAGCTCCATTTTGCGGCTGCCGCTGTATCGGCCGAACAGCCGATCGCCATCTCGGCTGATTTCGACGTGGAGCCGCGGGTTCTCACGATAATATCCGACCAGGCGGTCGAAGGCAGCCGGGTCAATCCTGGCTGGGCTGCGCGTTCGCGCCTGTTCAATGAGACGCTGCTCAAGCAGGTCGGCCGCACGGCGGGCGACGTCCGCCGAGACCCGCGACGCACGGATATGCGTGCCGTTCTGATGCAGTACCATGGCAATGGCGCGCGCCCCCGCCCGGCCGATGAAGGACAGTTCGAAGCTTCGATCGGTGTAGAAGAAATCGCGTTCGCTCTCCGGCAACACTTCGATCTTGTTCTGGCCGGTACGTTGCACGAACAGATGCTGCTTGTCGCGCGTCACGGTCAACACCAGGTCGGGCAGGACCGCCGGATCGGCCTGGTAGTAGCCGACATAGCTGTCGAGCTGCTCGGGGGGGACCATCACGGCCCGCACGGCCCCCGAGGTCCTGCGGGCCGTGAACTCGTCCCAGCTGACGTCCAGCGGCAGATAGCCGTAGCCGATCCTGCCTGCACTCAGCAGAATGAGGGTGCAACAGGCGCCATAGGTGGCGATGCGTTTGCGCAATGCGGGCCGTTCCGAAACGCAGTCGGAATCCAGGATCCGCTCGATCCGTTGGGCAACGATCGCATGCATCAGGGCGACCATGCCATGAGGTGGCGGCGCCGGGTTGCTGGCCACCCCGAGCAGCACTTCCGCATAGGCCAGGCGATCGCCGATGCCTTCGATCGCCTCGTCGTCGCTTCGCATCTCTGCCAAGGCCGCGACCCTGTAGCAGAGATACCAGGCGAGCGGATTGATCCAGAACACCGCGCGGTGCAAGGTCGCAAACAACAGCGTGTAGAAATCCAGATGGCGGACATGGGAATGCTCGTGCCCGAGCACCGCGATTAGTTTGACGGGCTCCCAGTCGCGGTATTCCAAAGGCAGCAGGACGCTGCCGGCAAACGTCACCGGCGATCTGACGGCGGGACTGACGCGCACATCACCGCCGGCAAGCGGCTCATGAACGATCTCCGCCGAGCGCCACAGCCTGACCGCGAACAGAATGCCCAGACTGATCCGCAGCAGCAGCACGGCGGCCACAGTGAAATAGAGATAGAAGACAAGTCCGCGCCAGTTCGGACGCCAAGCAGAGAGTTGCGCGCCGACGCCGGGCGCGGCAGACGACGAGGACGTCGCGGCACCCACACCGCGGTTGGCGTCGGCCTGGCCGAATTCGCGAGCCGAACCGCTTTGATCGACAGCCGTGGCAACGCGCGCGGCGCCGGCCGAGCCCGACCGCAAACTACGGGCCATTGGCTGCTCGTCCGGCGCGCCTGGCAGCGGGATCGCCGCCGCGGGAGGATCTTCGTGCAGCGTGAGCGTGACCAGACTCGACCCGACCAGCGCAGGCATCGCGGTCGAGGCCAGCATCACGCAGACCCACACCCGCAACTCGATCCGAGGATTGACGACTCTGACCAGCCGCAGACCGATCCAGACTGCCGCCCCGAGGCCAAACGATCGCAGTGCGGCCTCCAGCAGCAAGTCCATCAACGCTCTCCCGACTTGCTCCTCGCAATCCTGTCAGCGAACGCCTTCAACTGGCGTTTATCGATGAGCTTCTCGTCGATCATGCCGACCAGGAGCTCCTCGACGGAGCCGCGACAGAACCAATTGACGATCTTGTTGACTGCGTTCGCCGCGACGGCCTCGGGCGGACGACTTGCGCTGTACAAATAAGTCCGGCCTTCGATCCTATGGGACACATATCCCTTCTCTTCGAGACGCCGCAGCAAGGTCCGGACCGTGGAATCCTTCAGGTCACGATCGAGGAGCTCGCGGACCATCTCAGCCGTGACAGGCTGTCTGAGCCAGACGAGCTTCATGACGTCCCGTTCCAGATCACTCATGTCCGGTAGCTCTGACTGCACGCGCGTCTCCCTCGGTGCGCCTCCTGCGCATGACAAGTTGTAACGGTCAGCAACTAGGCTTCGAATATGCTTGGATTAGGGCCAAGCACCGGTCTTTTTCTGGAGATGCGCGCTCTGCGCCAGCGGCACGATCAGTCAGCCTGACCGGCTCCGCGCAGCCATGTCAACACGCCCTGCCCGGCTGCCGCGCCTGTCGCGAATGAGGCCTGCAGGAGATAGCCGCCGGTCGGCGCCTCCCAATCCAGCATCTCGCCGGCGACAAACACACCCGGCCGCCGCCTGAGCATGAAGTCGGCATCGACCTCGCTGCGCGCGACACCGCCGGCGCTGGAGATCGCGCGTGCGAGGCCGGTGGTGCCGGTCAGACGGATGGACACCCCGTTGATCAGGGCCGCGATCCGGTCCGGCGGCAACGACGCCAATGCGAGCCCCTGCGCCTTCGCGGTCTCCTGCAGCAGGCCGATCGCAACCGGCGACAGGTGCAGCGCCTTGCGCAGCAGATTCGAGAATGACTGCTTGCCGCGCGGCGCCGACATGCGGCTGATCAGGTCCGCGGTCGCGAGATCAGGCCGCAGCGCGACGTGCAGGATCGCCTCGCCCGTCCGCGCGAGCGCCTCGCGCATCTCAGCCGAGAGCGCATAGACCGCGCCTCCTTCGATGCCGTCGCGCGTCACCACCGCCTCTCCGCGCACAATGCGTTCGCCGAAAGACAATGCAATGCCCTTCAGCGGCTGGCCCTCGAAACGATCGCGAAAGATGTCGGACCACGCGACACTGAAGCCGCAATTGGCTGGCCGCAGCGGCGCGATGGTGACGCCCTGCGCGGCGAGAATCGACACCCAGCCGCCGTCGGAGCCGAGCCGCGGCCAGCTGGCGCCGCCGAGTGCGAGCACGGTGGCGTCGGCGGCAACCTTGCGTGGTCCATCCGGCGTCGCGAAGGACAGCCGCCCATCGTCCCATCCGGTCCAGCGATGTCGCAGTTCGAAGCGAACACCCTGCGTGGCCAGCCGGCGGAGCCAGGCCCGCAGCAGCGGCGAGGCCTTCATCGCAACCGGAAACACGCGGCCCGAGGAGCCGACGAAGGTCGGCTCGCCCAGCGCCTCGCACCACGCGCGCAGCCGCTCCGGCGGGAAGGCGCGGATCGCCGGCTCCAGCCAGGACGAGGCGTCACGGTAGCGCGACAGGAATGCGGGCAGCTCCTCGCTGTGGGTGAGATTGAGCCCGCCCCGGCCGGCCATCAGAAACTTGCGCGCCACGGATGGCATCGCGTCGTAGACGGTGACGGCCGCGCCGCCCTCGGCCAGCACCTCGGCCGCCATCAGCCCTGCGGGGCCGGCGCCGATGATGGCGATGTTTGGTGCGTGTGAGGACATCGCGCAATCGGGGTGAAGAGGGATAACGGATCAACGAAAAAGGTCGTCATTCCGGGATGCGCCGCTCGGCGCAGGCCCGGAATCCATACTTCCGATCGTGGTCAGGATTCCGGGCTCGCGCTGACGCGCGCCCGGAATGACAGCGAGACCTACAGCTTGATCCCCAGCCGCGCTGCGGCCTGGCCGACATATTTCTGCGTCTGCTCGAAAGCGCCCTGCAGGGCCCGCGCCTTCGACATGTCGCTGATCTCGGCAAAATGCGCGGCGATCGCGTCCGGCGTCCACTCCTCCGGCGGCAGGTTGATGCCCTCGGTCTCCAGGATCTTGATCACCGCAAAGGAGCCCGCACCGGCGCCCATGATGGTGCGGGTCGGGGCGTCCTCGCTGAGCAGATATTCCACTGCCGGGGTGATCGCCTCCGGCTTCATCAGCTGCAGCGCCTGCGGCGGCAGCAGTTCCTCGGTCATGCGCGTGGCTGCGGTCGGCGAGATGATGTTGACGCGGATGTTGGTCTTGCGGCCCTCTTCCGCCAGGACGTTCATCAGCCCGACCATGCCCGACTTCGCGGCGCCATAATTGGCCTGGCCGAAATTGCCGAACAGGCCGGACGACGACGTCGTCATGACGATGCGGCCGTAATTGCGTTCGCGCATGCCGTTCCACGCCGCCTTGCAGCAATAGAAGGTGCCGACGAGATGCACGTCCAGCACCTTGGCGAAATCGGCGACCTCCATCTTGCCGAACGATTTGTCGCGCAGGATGCCGGCATTGGCGCACATGATGTCGACGCTGCCCCATTCCTTGGTGGCGCGTTCGACCATCGCGGTGACCTGCTCGAAATTCGAGACGTCGGCGCCGTCGGCCATCGCGGTACCGCCGGCCTTGCGGATCTCCTCGACGACCGTCTCCGCCGCGGTCAACGAGCCGCCTGTGCCGTCACGCGCGCCGCCGAAATCATTGACCACGACCCTTGCGCCGCGGCTCGCCAGCCCCAGCGCATGCGCGCGCCCGAGACCATTGCCTGCGCCGGTGACGATGGCGACGCGTCCGTCGAATCTGATTGCCATGATGTTGTGTCCTAGGTTCTTTGCTCGTCATGCCCGGGCTTGACCCGCCTGCGGGGCCGAAGCCCCTTCGGCGCGGCGGAGGCCCGGGCATCCATCAGCTTTCTTCAGTGATGGATCGCCGGGTCAAGCCCGGCGATGACGAAGGGTGGGTTGTGTCGAGGCGAGTTAGCTCAGATAAATCAGTCCGATCCAGTCGGCGACCAGAGCGGGTTTCTCCTCGCCCTCGATCTCGACGGTGACATTGGTGCGCGACTGCAATTCCTTGGGCTTGCGCAGCGTGGCTTCCGCCAGCACGAAGCGGCCGCGCACGCGCTTGCCGGATCTCACCGGCGAGATGAAGCGCAGCTTGTCGAAACCGTAGTTGACGCCCATCGCCGTGCCCTCGATCGCCGGCATGACCTCGTAGGACATCACCGACAGCAGCGACATCGTCAGGAAGCCATGCGCGATGGTGGTGCCGAACGGCGTCGCCTTGGCCTGCTCGGGATCGACATGGATGAACTGATGATCCTCGATCACGTCGGCATAGGTGTCGATGCGCTTCTGATCGAGCACGTGCCACGACGACACGCCGATCTCCTGTCCCACCATGGCCTGATAGGCTTCGAGTGAAATCGGCGGCTTCTTCCAGATTTGATTGTTCATTCCTTGCTCGTCCTGCCTTGTCTACGCCTTGCTCCGGAAGCCGTGTCACGCACCGGCTTCGCTGCCGCCATGGCCGGGCTTGTCCCGGCCATCCACGTCGTCCGGCATGCTCAGCAAGACGTGGATGCCCGGGGCAAGCCCGGGCATGACGAGTAACCCAACTCACGGCGTCATTGTCGCCTTTACCAAATAGTCCCCTATCCCTCGTGGCCGGCTTGCCGAGACTTCAGCTCCGGGAAATCCTCTTCCCTGAACTCCGCACCGCGCAGATGGTCGGTGCGGTTGTCCTCGTGCTCGAGCCGGCGCAGCTGCACGCGGCGGATCTTGCCCGAGATCGTCTTCGGCAATTCGCTGACCAGCTCCAGCCGGCGGATACGTTTGAACGGCGCCAGCCGCGATTGCAGATGCGCGAAGATCGACAGCGCCGTTTCGCGCGAGCGCTCGGCGCCCGCTGTCAGCAGCACATAGGCCTTGGGGACCGCCAGCCGGATCGGATCCGGTGACGGCACCACGGCGGCCTCGGCAACCGCCTCATGCTCCAGCAATACGCTCTCCAGCTCGAACGGCGAGATCCGATAGTCCGATGATTTGAACACGTCGTCGGAGCGACCGACGAAGGTGAGATAGCCCTCCTCGTCCCGGAACACGACGTCGCCGGTGCGATAGCGCACCCCGTCAGCCCCCGACAGCTTGCCGTCGTCGCCCTGATAGCCCTGCATCAGCCCGGCCGGTCGCTCCCCCGTGAGCGCCAAGGTGATCTCGCCCTCGCTCGCGAGATTGCCGTCGATATCGGCGACCTCGACGCGGTAGCCCGGCAGCGGCCGGCCCATCGAACCGATCTTCAGCGTCTGGCCCGGCGAGTTGCCGACGATCGCGGCGGTCTCGGTCTGGCCGTAGCCGTCGCGGATGGTGAGCCCCCAGGCCGCACGGACCTGGTCGATCACTTCCGGATTGAGCGGCTCGCCGGCGCCGCAGGCCTCGCGCAGGCTTACCTTGAAATCGGCGAGATGCTCCTGGATGAACAGCCGCCACACCGTGGGCGGCGCGCACAACGTGGTGACGCCGCAGCGGCGGATGATCGCGAGCAGCCCCTTGGCGTCAAAGCGCGGCTGGTTGACCACGAACACGGTCGCGCCGGCATTCCACGGCGAGAAGAAGCAGCTCCAGGCGTGCTTGGCCCAGCCCGGCGAGGAGATGTTGAGATGGACGTCGCCCGGCTGCAGGCCGAGCCAGTACATCGTCGAGAGATGGCCGACCGGATAGCTGCGGTGGCTGTGTCGCACCAGCTTCGGCTTGGCCGTGGTGCCCGAGGTGAAATACAGCAGCATCGGATCGTCCGGCTGCGTCGGCCCATCCGGCGTGAACGTCTCGTCCGCCGCAGCGGCCAGCTCGAACGGCAGCCAGCCCGCCGGCGTGGTCGGTGCGCCGACCACGATTCGGACCAGATCTCCGGCACCGAGATCGGCGAACTTCGTGACCTGATCCTGCGCGGCGACGACGGCCTTGGCGCGGCCGCGCTCTAGCCGGTCGCGCAGCTCGTCGATAGTCAAAAGCGTCGTCGCGGGGATCACGACGACGCCGAGCTTCATCGCCGCGAGCATCGTCTCCCACAGCGGCACGACATTGCCGAGCAGCAGCAGCAGATGATCACCGCGCTGCAGGCCCTGCGCCCGCAGGAAGTTGGCGACCTGGTTGGAGCGGCGCGACAGCGCGGCAAAGGACAGCTTGGTCTGGCGGTCCTGCGCCGCATCGAAGATCCACAGCGCGGTCCGCTCGCGGCTTTCCGGATCGGACGCGAGCTCGGCATCGAACCAGTCGAGCGCCCAGTTGAACGGGACCGGATCGGGCCAACGAAAGCCCTTCACGGCCGCATCATAATCGGTGCGATGCGCCAGCAGAAACGCGCGGGCGTCCTTGAATGTCGTCATCAGGGGGTCCCGGCAAGCTTGCGGACGTGCTGAATGATTCCGGAAAAATCGACACCACCATGGCCGGCGGCCTCGAACGCCTTGTAGATCTCCTGCGCGTGCTGGCCGAGCGGCGTCGCCGCGCCCGCCGCCTTGGCGGCGTCCTGCGACAGCGTGAGATCCTTGAGCATCAGCGCGGTCGCAAAGCCCGGCTTGTAGTCGTTGTTGGCGGGCGAAGCCGGCACCGGCCCGGGCACCGGGCAATAGGACGTCAGCGACCAGCACTGGCCCGACGAGGTCGAGGCGACGTCGAACAGCGCCTGGTGCGACAGGCCGAGCTTTTCACCAAGCGCAAAGGCCTCGCTGACCGCGATCATCGAGATGCCGAGGATCATGTTGTTACAGATCTTGGCCGCCTGACCGGCGCCGGCGCCGCCGCAATGGACAATCTTCTTGCCCATCTTCTCCAGGATCGGCTTGGCAGCGGCGAAAGCCCCCTCCTCGCCGCCACACATGAAGGTGAGCGTCGCGGCCTTGGCGCCGCCGGTGCCACCCGACACCGGCGCGTCGATCGCAGCGATGCCATGCTTGGCGGCGAGCGCATGCGCGGCGCGCGCGCTCTCGACGTCGATGGTCGAGGAATCGATGATCAGCGCCCCCTTGGCCATTGCCGGCACGACCTCGTTCCAGACCGCCAGCACATGCTTGCCGGCCGGCAGCATGGTGACCACGGCATCTGCTCCCTTCGCCGCAGCCAACGCGCTGGCGGCGATCTCGGCGCCATCGGTCTTGGCCTGCGCCCTGGACGCCTCGACCAGATCGAACGCGACCACCTTGTGGCCGGCCTTGACGAGGTTGGCGGCCATCGGACCGCCCATGTTGCCGAGGCCGATGAATGCGATCGTTGCCATGGTTCGTTGTCTCCCCTCGACCTGCTTGTTATCTCGTTTGCGGAAATGTCAGCTCGTCGGCGCCGATCTCGGCAAGATAGCGCTCCAGCATCTCCGGCGTCACCTGATCGACATTCGGCGGCGACCAGCTGGGATTGCGGTCCTTGTCGATGATCGCGGCGCGCACGCCTTCGCGGAAATCATCGCTGCGGAACACTTCGAGCGCCGCACGATACTCACGCACCAGGCATTCCTGCAGCGATGTCGCCTTGCGCGCCAGCCGCAGCAGCTTCAACGTCACGACCATGCCGCGCGGCGACTTCTCCTTCAGCGTCTTCAGGGTCGCCAGCGCCAGCTCCGAACCATCGGCTTCGAGCGCCACGAAGATATCATGCATGCGATCATGAGCGAACCACGCATCGATCTTCGCCTGCTGCGCGGCCACCGGCCCGGCGGTCTCGCCGGTGGCAAAACCTGCAATGAGCTGGTCAATCTCAAGGGACACCGCTCCGGGCCTGACCTTTGTCAGAACCTCGCGCAGCGCCGGCCATCTCTCCGTCGGCACCACTGCATCGGCAAAACGGGCATGAATCGCGTCCGGCCCATTCATCGTCTGTCCGGTCAGACCGAAATAGGCGCCGAGCTCGCCGGGTGCGCGCGACAACAGCCAGGTGCCGCCGACATCGGGGAAGAAGCCGAGGCCGACTTCGGGCATCGCGAGCCTGGTCTTCTCGGTGACGATGCGATGGCGGCCATGCGCCGACAGCCCGACGCCGCCGCCCATCACCAGGCCGTCCATATAGGCGATATAGGGCTTGCCGAACGCCGCGATGCGCGCATTCATGATGTATTCCTGGCGCCAGAACACCTTGCCCAGGTCACCATTCACCTTCGAGCTCTCGTAGAGCCCCCGGATGTCGCCGCCGGCACAGAGCCCACGCTCTCCGGCGCCTTCGAGCACCACGACGGCCACGGCGGGATCGGCCTCGAACCGATCCAGCGCGGCGTCGATGCCCATCGACATCTCCAAGGTCATCGCGTTGATCGCCTTCGGACGATTGAGCCGGATGATGCCGGCCGAGCCCTCGCGGCGAACGATCAGATCGCCTTCGACCAATTCGCTCATCGCGCGCCCTCGATCAGCTTGCGGGACACGATCAGACGCATGATCTCGTTGGTCCCTTCGAGGATCTGGTGCACGCGCAGATCGCGCACGATCTTCTCGATGCCGTATTCGCTCAGATAGCCGTAGCCGCCATGCAGCTGCAGCGCCTGGTTGGCGACCTCGAAGCCGACATCGGTGCCGAAGCGCTTGGCCATCGCGCACAGCATGGTGGCGTCAGCATCCTTGCGGTCGAGCGCGGCGGCGGCACGCCAGACGAAGGTGCGTGCCGCTTCCAGCTCGATTGCCATGTCGGCGATGCGAAACTGCAGCGCCTGGAATTCGTCGAGCCGCTTGCCGAAGGCCTTGCGCTCCTTCGTGTAGGCAAGGGTCTTGTCGAGCGCGCTCTGCGCGCCGCCGAGCGAGCACGCCGCGATGTTGAGCCGACCGCCGTCGAGGCCGGCCATCGCGATCTTGAAGCCGATGCCTTCCTCGCCGAGCCGGTTGGCGACGGGCACGCGCGCATTCTCGAAGATCACGGCGCGGGTCGGCTGCGCGTTCCAGCCCATCTTGCGCTCATTGGCGCCGAACGACACGCCCGGGGTCTTCGCATCGATTACCAGGGTCGAGATGCCGCCGGGGCCATCGGCACCGGTGCGCACCATCGCGACGAGAATGTCGGTCGCGCCGGCGCCGGAGATGAACTGCTTCTGGCCGTTGAGGACGTAGTCGTCGCCGTCGCGCACCGCGCGGGTGCGCAGCGCGGCGGCGTCCGAGCCGGCGCCCGGCTCGGTCAGGCAATAGCTCGCGATCAGATCCATGGCGCAAAGCTTCGGCAGATAGGCCTGACGCTGCGCCTCGGTGCCGAACGTGTCGATCATCCACGACGCCATGTTGTGGATCGAAATGAAGGCCGAGACCGTCGGACAGCCGGTCGCCAGGGCCTCGAAGATCAGCGCCGCGTCGAGACGGGTCAGGCCCGAGCCGCCGACATCATCGCGGATGTAGATGCCGCCCATGCCGAGCGCCGCGGCTTCGCGCATCACGTCGACGGGAAAGTGCTTCTCCTCGTCCCAGCGCAACGCATGCGGGGCGATCTTCTCGGCCGCGAAGGCGCGCGCCATGTCGCGCACCGCGATCTGATCCTCGTCGAGAGCGAAATGCATCCGTTCTCCGCGTTTCCCTGGTTTGTTATCTTGGCCGTGGCGCTTCTTCACACTCCGTCATTGCGAGCGAAGCGAAGCAATCCAGAGTCTTTCCGCGGAGGCAGCCTGGATTGCTTCGTCGCTTCGCTCCTCGCAATGACGGCCAACAATGACGCAAGTGGGAGCCCTTAAGGGCTCCCACTCTCGTCAACTCATCTCGTCACTTCATCAGAGGGATCGAGAACTCTGCGCCTTCCTTGACGCCGGACGGCCAGCGCGAGGTGACCGTCTTGGTCTTGGTGTAGAAGCGGATCGAATCCGGGCCGTGCTGGTTGAGGTCGCCGAAGCCGGACTTCTTCCAACCGCCGAACGTGTAGTAGGCGATCGGCACCGGGATCGGCACGTTGATGCCGACCATGCCGACATTGACCTTGGCGGCGAAGTCGCGCGCCGCGTCGCCATCGCGGGTGAAGATGGCAACGCCGTTGCCGTAATCATGCTCCGACGGCAGCGCCAGCGCTTCGGCGTAATCCTTGGCGCGGACGACCGACAGCACCGGACCGAAGATCTCTTCCTTGTAGATCCGCATGTCCCGGGTGACGTTGTCGAACAAGCAGCCGCCCATGTAGAAGCCGTTCTCGTAGCCCTGCATCTTGAAGCCGCGGCCGTCGACGGCCAGCGTCGCGCCTTCCTTGACGCCGATGTCGACATAGTTCTTCACGCGCTCGACCGCCTCGCGGGTGACCAGCGGGCCGTAATCGGCCGACGGATCGATCGAAGTGCCGATCTTCAGGGACTCGACGCGCGGGATCAGCTTCTCCATCAGCCGGTCGGCGGTGGTCTTGCCGACGGGCACCGCCACCGACACCGCCATGCAGCGCTCGCCGGCCGAGCCATAGCCGGCACCGATCAGCGCATCGACGGCCTGGTCGAGGTCGGCGTCGGGCATCACGATGGCGTGGTTCTTGGCGCCGCCGAAGCACTGGCAGCGCTTGCCGTGGGCGGCCGCGCGCTCATAGATGTATTGCGCGATCGGCGACGAGCCGACGAAGCCCACCGCCATGATGTCCGGATCCTCCAGGATGGCGTCGACGGCCTCCTTGTCGCCGTTGACGACGTTGAGGATGCCGGCCGGCAGGCCCGCCTCGATCATCAGCTCGGCGAGCTTCATCGGCACGCCCGGATCGCGCTCCGACGGCTTGAGGATGAAGGCGTTACCGCAGGCGATGGCGGGAGCAAATTTCCACATCGGAATCATCGCCGGGAAATTGAACGGCGTGATGCCGGCAACGACACCGAGCGGCTGGCGCATCGAATAGATGTCGATACCGGGGCCAGCGCCTTCGGTGTACTCGCCCTTCATCAAATGCGGGATGCCGCAGGCGAACTCGACCACTTCGAGGCCGCGCTGGATGTCGCCCTTGGCATCTGGAACCGTCTTGCCGTGCTCGCGGGCGAGCAACTCGGCGAGTTGGTCGTAGTCGCGCTGCGCGAGTTCCAGAAACTTCATCATCACCCGCGCCCGGCGCTGCGGATTGGTGGCAGCCCAGGCCGGCTGGGCCGCCTTGGCATTTTCCACGGCCGCCCGCAATTCGGCCCGCGACGCCAGCGCGACCTTGGCCTGAACGTCGCCGGTCATCGGCTCAAAGACATCGGCCGTCCGACCAGACGTGCCCTTGACCTCTTTGCCGCCAATGAAATGACCGATCGAACGCATGGGGTATCCTCCGCAGGGGTAAGCAGTGCCGATTTGGCCGGCATCTTGCAGTCTTTGCGGCGTTTGGGAAGGGTCTAAGCGCTGATCGGCGCTGCGAAATTGCCGCCCCTCCGTCGCGGTCAAACCCGCTCCCCTTCTCGGTCCTTACGACCTTGCGCTGAGGCCCGCGGGCCCAAGGGCTCAGCCTCGGGCGGTGGGCGCCTTGCTCACGCGCGGCTTCGCCGCCGGGCGTGCCGACGTCTTGCCCGCCGGACCGAGTCCTGTCGCGATGGCGAGAGCCGCCTCGCGGCCTGCGCCGAGAATCTCGTCGGACGCATCCCCACTGCCGGTCACCCGTGCCATGACCAACGTCCCCATCAGGGTCGCGAGCATCGCCGACGCCCGCTTTCGGGCGATCTTGGGCGGCACATCAACGATGTATCCGGCGAACAGCTGGATCAGGTCCTCCTGCTTCGCCGCAAACGCCTTGCGGGTCTTGGCGCTCTCGCGCGCGATCTCGGCGCCAAGCGCGGGAACCGCGCAGCCGTGGCCGAGGTCGTCGCGATGCTGCCGCGAAAGGTAACCGTCGACGATCGCGGCGAGCCGCTTTTGCGGCGGCAGTTCGTCCAGCAGCTTGCGCCACCGCGCCACCGAGCGGTCCATGGCATAACCAAACGCCTCGACGACAAGCGCCTCGCGCGATTCGAAATGCGCGTAGAATCCGCCGTGTGTCAGCCCCGCTTCCTTCATCAGGTCGGCGACGCCGACCCCATGAGCCCCTTTCTCGCGGAGCCGCACCGACGCCTTGCGTACGATTCGCGCGTGGGTTTCCGCCTTGTGTTCCGGAGAGTAGCGCATTGCCGTCCCATTGAATGTCTGCGGTCATACAATAGCAGCTCCGCGCGCGGATCGCCGCAGCAATTTGATGAATTCGAGTTGATCTAAGGCTCGATGCCGTTCAGGCTCGGCGCGCTTCACGAACACGACAACCTTACGAGGCCGGCCATGGACATGCTCAATCCATACTGCGGCGTCAGCCGCGACGGCCGTGGGGTGGCCCGGCTGACGATCTGCAACGCCGGGACGCTCAACATTCTCGGCTCAAGCGCAATCGCCGGCATCAAAGAAGGACTGCAGTCGCTCGCCGCAGACGAGAGCATTCGCGTCCTCCTCTTCGCCGGAGCAAGCGAAAAGAGCATGATCGGCGGCGCCGACATCAAGGAGATGGCGACGCTCGACCAGGCCTCCGCAGAGGCTTTCATCACCCGCCTCGCTGAACTTTGCGACGCGGTGCGAACATTTCCGGCCCCCGTGATCGCCCGGCTACCCGGCTGGTGCCTGGGCGGCGGGCTGGAGGTGGCGGCCGCCTGCGATCTTCGCGTTGCAGCACATGATGCCAAATTCGGTATGCCAGAAGTACGCGTCGGCATTCCCTCGGTGATTCATGCCGCGCTGCTGCCCCGGCTGATCGGCTGGGGCCGCACCCGCTGGCTGCTGCTGACGGCCGAGACGGTCGATGCGCCGACCGCGCTCGCCTGGGGTCTCGTCGATGCCGTGGCGTTGGCAGGAGAATTGGATGCGGCGGTGGAAAAGGCCGTGGCGTCGCTGCTCGCCTGCGGCCCGCACGCGCTCCGGGCGCAGAAGGCCCTGCTGCGGCAATGGGAGGATCTGCCGTTGAAGGATGCGATCGAGCTGTCGGTCGGCACCTTCGGACGCGCGTTCCTCACCGACGAGCCGAAGCGGCTGATGCAGGGGTTCATCGACCGCAAGCGATAGCAATTCGCCACGTTCTGCGCCGAGTCCCGCGGCCGTCTCGCCTCCCGCATCACGACACCGTTGAGCCGAGATCGCCGGGATTTGCTTTTGGGATCCGTTATTATATGATGACCATCATATTCAATTCAGGAAACCTGTCATGGCCTCGTCCGATCCCGTCGTGATCCTGTCTGCCGCTCGTACCCCGCTCGGCCGCTTCATCGGCGAGTTGTCCCCGCTGAGCGCGCACAAGCTCGGTGCGCATGTGATCCGAGCCGCGATCGAACGCGCGACCATTGCGCCCGACGCGGTCCAGGAGATCTTCATGGGCAACGTCCTGCCCGCCGGTCAGGGCCAGGCTCCAGCGCGACAGGCGGCGCGCGGCGCCGGCCTGCCGGATGCGACGGGCGCCACGACGATCAACAAGGTCTGCGGCTCCGGCATGAAGGCGACTATGCTGGCGCACGACATCATCACGGCCGGCTCGGCCGAGATCGTCGTGTCCGGCGGCATGGAGAGCATGAGCAATGCTCCCTATCTGCTGACCAAGGCCCGCAGCGGCTATCGCGCGGGGCACGATCGCATCCTCGACCACATGCTGCTGGACGGACTTGAGGACGCCTACGAGTCCGGGCGCTCGATGGGCGATTTCGGCGAGGCGACGGCAGAAGCCTACCAGTTCAGCCGCGCCGATCAGGATGCCTACGCGATCGAGACCCTGACACGGGCGCGCCAGGCCGTCGAGAGCGGCGCATTCAAGGCCGAGATCGCACCGATCACCCTGACGGAGAAAGCCGGCCCTCGCCTGATCGCCAATGACGAACACCCGCTCAAGGTCGATCCCGCGAAAATCCCGACGCTGAAGCCGGCGTTCCGCAAGGACGGCACGATCACGCCAGCGGCCTCCTCGGCCAATGCCGACGGCGCCGCAGCGCTCGTGCTCGCGACCCGATCCCGCGCCGTGCGCGACGGACTGCCTGTCATCGCCGAGATCAAGGGTCATGCGACGCACAGCCAGGAGCCGCAATGGTTCACGACGGCGCCGATCCCCGCGATCCGGAAGCTGCTCGACAAAGTCGGCTGGCGCGTCGAGGACGTCGATCTGTTCGAAATCAACGAGGCCTTTGCCGTCGTCGCGATGGCAGCGCAGCGCGATCTCGGCATCCCCCGCGACCGTCTGAACGTCAATGGCGGCGCCTGCGCGCTCGGCCACCCGATCGGCGCCACCGGCGCACGCCTGATCGTGACGCTGCTGCATGCGATGGAGGCCCGCGGCCTCAAGCGCGGCGTGGCGTCGCTGTGCATCGGCGGCGGTGAGGCGACCGCCATCGCGGTGGAGCGTCCGTGATGTCGTGAAATGAGGGAACTTCGTCGTTTATGTCACCCGCGCCGCCTGCCACAATGGCGCGGTGGCACACACTGGCGAGGCCTCGCATGATATCGAACCAGATCGCAGCAGCCCTCGGACGGCGCAACATCCATTACGGATGGGTCATGGTCGCCGTGACCTTCTTCACGGCCCTGGTCACGGCTGGCACGGTCGGCGCGCCTGGCGTGTTCATCGTCCCCCTGCAGCAGGAATTCGGCTGGAGCACCGCAGAGATCTCCTCTGCGCTGTCCATCCGCTTCGTGCTGTTCGGGCTGATGGCGCCGTTCGCCGCAGCCCTGCTCAACCGCTACGGGCTGCGCAACATCACCTTGCTGGCCCAGGTGATCGTCGTGTCGGCGCTGCTGGCGTCGCTGGCCATGACGAAGATCTGGCACCTCGTGCTGCTGTGGGGCTTCGTGATCGGCATCGGCACCGGCATGACGGCGCTGGTGCTCGGCGCGACCATCGCCACGCGCTGGTTCGTGGCGCGGCGCGGCCTCGTGGTCGGCGTGCTCACCGCGAGCACGGCGACCGGACAGTTGGTGTTCCTGCCGCTGCTCGCCAGCCTCACCGAACGGCTCGGCTGGCGCACGGCGCTCGCGCTGGTTTGCTGCGCCCTCGCCGTCTCGGCCACGGCCGTGCTGCTCCTGATGCGCGACCGGCCGAGCGACCTCGGCCTGCGCCCGTTCGGCGACAAGGGCAGCGAGCCGATCACGGCGCCCGCGCCGGTCACCACGCCGATTCTTGCCGCCGCGCTCGGTACCCTGCGCGATGCAGCGCGAGTGCCGGTGTTCTGGATGCTGTTCGCGACCTTCTTCATCTGCGGCGCCTCGACCAACGGCCTCATCCAGGTGCACCTGATCCCGATGTGCCTCGACTTCGGCATTCCGCAGGTGCAGGCCGCGAGCCTGCTCGCCGCGATGGGGATCTTCGATTTCTTCGGCACCATCGTTTCGGGCTGGCTGTCGGACCGCTACGATAATCGCTGGCTGCTGTTCTGGTACTACGGCCTGCGTGGGCTTTCGCTCCTCTTCCTGCCGTTCACGGATTTCTCGTTCTACGGCCTGTCGCTGTTCGCGATGTTCTACGGTCTCGACTGGATTGCCACCGTGCCACCAACGGTGCGGCTGACGGCGCAGCGCTTCGGCGCGGAGCGGGCCAACCTGGTGTTCGGCTGGGTGTTCGCCGCACATCAGCTCGGCGCAGGGACCGCCGCATTCGGCGCCGGCCTGTCACGCACCCTGCTGCAGAGCTATCTGCCGGCCTTCTTCACCGCAGGCGCGCTCTGCGTCCTGGCGGCGCTGCTGGCGCTGGCGATCGCGCGACAACCGAAGCCGGCGTGAAACGGGCGAGTAGCGAGTAGCGAGTAGCGAGTAGCGAGTAGCGAGTAGCGAGTAGCGAGTAGGAGATGGGTCCGGCGATCTCGATTCGCCACCCTTTTCCCTTATTCGCTACTCCCCATTCGCCATTCGCTCTCCCTCACGGCCGCGTCGTCATCGCGGTCGGCGGACCGACCGTCCGCAACGGCTCGGCGAGGCGCGCGAACTCGCAGAGCAGCGCGCGCGTCTTGCGCGGGTCGATGATCTCCTCGACCCAGAACTTCTCGGCCGAGCGGAACGGCGAGCGCAGCTTGTTGAGCCGCTCCTCGATCTCCTTGAGCTTGGCCTTCGGATCCGGCGCGGCATCGATCTCGGCACGATAGGCGGCCTCGATGCCGCCTTCGAGCGGCAGCGAGCCCCAATAGGCCGAGGGCCAAGCGTAACGGATCGAGAAGCGGTCGGCCGGCTGATGCACGACGCCCGCAACACCGAACGAGTTGCGTACGATCACCGTGCACCACGGTACCGTCGACTGGTTGACCGCCGCCATCGCACGCACACCATGGCGAATCGTCGCCGCCTTCTCGGCCTCGAGACCGACCATGAAGCCCGGGCAATCCATCAGATAGACGATCGGCAGATGGAACGTCTCGGCAAAGTCGACCCAGCGGATCACCTTCTGGCAGGCATCCGCCGTCCATGAGCCACCATAGTGATAGGGATCGCTCGCGAGCACCATCACCGCGCGGCCTTCGAGACGCGCGAGTCCGATGATGATCGGGCGGCCGTAGTTCTGCGCCACCTCGAAGAACGAGCCGCTGTCGACCACGGACTCGATGATCGGCCGCATCTTGTAGACCCGACGGCGATCCCGCGGCACGGCGCTGATCAACTGCTCGTCGGTGCGCTGCGGATCGTCGGTGCAGGGCAAGGTCGGCGGCAGTTCGTAGACCGACGACGGCAGATACGACAGGAAGCGGCGCGCGCAGGCGAAGGCTTCCGCCTCGGTGTCGACCGCATGATCGACGCCGCCGGCGCGGGTCTGGATGTCGGCGCCGCCGAGTTCCATCTTGCCGAGGTCCTGGCCGAGCCGCTTCACCACCGGGGGACCGGCGACGAACATCGCCGATTGCTTGGTCATCACCGAATAGTGGCTGGCGGCAAGCCGCGCGGCGCCGAGGCCTGCGACCGAGCCGAGGCCGAGCGCGACCACCGGCACCAGCGACATGTTCTCGGTCGTGTAGCGATACCAGCGATTGCCGCCGATGCCGCCGGGCAGATTGGCCGCGCCCTTGGTCTCGATCGTCTTGACCGAGCCGCCGCCGCCGGAGCCCTCGATGATGCGGATGATGGGCAGACGGAAATCGTGCGCCATCTCCTCCGCCATCAGCGGCTTGGCGGCGATCGACGCATCGGCCGAGCCGCCGCGCACGGTGAAATCGTCGCCGACCACGACGACGGTGCGGCCGTCGATGCGGGCACGTCCGAACACGCAATTGGCGGGCGTCACATGTTTCAGCTCGCCCTGCTCGTCATATTCGCCGAGACCGGCGACGGCGCCGATCTCGTGGAAGCTGCCGGCATCGACGACGCCGTCGATGCGCTCGCGGACAGTCAGGCGGCCCTGGTCGTGCTGACGCTTGACCTTGTCAGGCCCGCCCATCTCCCGCGCGAAGGCTTCGCGCCGGGCCAGTTCCTCGAGCTCCGGCTGCCAACTCATTCGTTCCCCCTGCCCCGGTGATGGTCTTGTTCTTCTGGTTGGTCTTCGTGGTCACAGGCAGCGGCTTTCTTTCCATCCGGCTGTTGAAGACGTCGGCCTCGGCCCCCTGCAGCAGCGCAGCGACGCTGCGGCCGAGTTCGAGCATCGGCTGCGCCACCTCGTCATGCAGGCGTTGCTCGTCATACATCGCGGACAGCAGCCCGATCGTGAGCACGACATAGGTCTGGTACTGCGGCGACCACAGCGGCAGCGCGACACCGTTGATATGCGGGCTCCACAGGCCGCAGGCCACCACATAGCCATGCTCCTTGAGGAACTGCCTGTTGTGCTCCAGCCGCGGCCGCAGCAGCCTCGCCGCATCCGGCAGCTCGCGTTCCATCTCGGTCAGCAGGGCATCGCCGACCTCGGGCTCGAGGGCGGCGACATAAGCGTGGCCAGCCGCGGTCGACGCCATCGAGATCCGGCTGCCGGTGGTCTCGTGCAGCCCCAGCGCATTCGCAGCACGGCCGAACTCCAGATAGACGAGGTGGAAGCGATCGGGAATGACGAAACCGACCGTCCCCGGCAACTGCTCCGCGACGTCCTGCAGGCGCTGGCGGATCAGGTTGCGCAGCTGCAAGCCCCGCGTCATCGACGTGCTCATGGCCACCGCGCTCGGGCCGATCCGGTACTTCTGATCGCGCGGCAGATACACCAGCTGGCCCATCCGGGTCAGCGTGTGCGTCAGCCGAGACACCGTCGACCGCGGCAGACCACAGCGGTTCGAGATCTCTAAATTGCCCAGCCGCGCCTCGTGCCCCTCGAAGCAACGAAGTACGTCGAACGCCCGCGACACCACCTGAATCACCTCGCCGTCACCGGCGAGATCTCCAGGCAGCATCCCCACCCTGCTCAATCGCTCAGACCGTCGTCCCATGCGCGTTCCACTCAATTCCATGGTGCGGAATTAAATTCCGCTTGCAGAACAAGCTAGCCCAGCCGTTTTTCCCTCACAACAGCAGAGCGTTTCTAAAACCCACCGTTGTTCAGCGTGTTGGCACAAGACGCGGCCTGTCAGCGCAATTCGCAATGGCATGGCAGGCATTCATTTTGGCGACGGTGCTGTCGCACCGCACCGCCCTCGCCTCAGCCCGATCGTCCCCGCCTCCCGGCAGCCCCCGACCGCATCTCTGCGTGCGCGCGGCAGCTCAATTCATGAGCAGCAGCAACATTTGACCAGACTTGCACCAAGTGTGGGCTGGCTGCTGCAACGCAGCTGCGACATAACCGGCGCGCGATCGACTCCCCCGCCGAGCTTGCCATGACCACCGACCACAAGCGGCCCATCCGCAATCCGCAACATTGGGCGTCCGCGGCGATGCCGCCGCTGCAGCGCTTCCTCGCCGCCTGCCACGCCGATTTTGGGCCCGACCATGACGGCACGGTCGCCAACTACATTCCAGAGCTCGGCAAGGCCGACCCCGTGCATTTCGGCATCAGCCTCGCGGCACTCGATGGCCACGTCTACGAGGTCGGCGACAGCCGCGTGCCATTTACGATCCAGTCGATGTCGAAGCCGTTCGTCTTCGCGCTCGCGCTGGACACGCTCGGCTCCGACGCAGTCGAACAGGTCATCGGCGTCGAGCCGTCGGGAGACCCCTTCAACTCGATCCGGCTCAATGCCAACAACCATCCGTTCAATGCGATGGTCAATGCCGGTGCGATCGCCTGTAGCGGCCTCATCCTGAAGGCCAGGGGCGCCGATGCCTTCGAGTCCATCCGCGACGCGCTGGGCCGCTTCGCCGGTCGCAGGCTCGACGTCGACGATGCGGTGTTCGCATCGGAGGCCGCGACCGGGGACCGCAACCGCGCCATCGCCTATCTCCTGCGGACATCCCATGTGATCAAGGAACCGGTCGAGGATGTGCTCGCGGTCTATTTTCGGCAATGCGCCGTGCTCGTGACTGCGCGCGACTGCGCGGTGATGGCGGCGACGCTGGCCAATCGCGGCGTCAATCCGGTCACCGGCGAGCAGGTCGTGACACCCTATGCGGTGTCACGGACGCTGTCCGTGATGACGTCTTCGGGCATGTATGATTTCGCCGGCGAATGGATCTACCGAGTCGGCATTCCAGCCAAGAGCGGCGTCGGCGGCGGCATCCTGGCGAGCCTGCCGGCGCGACTCGGGCTCGGCAGCTACTCGCCCCGGCTCGACAGCCACGGCAACAGCGTGCGTGGCATCAAGGTCTGCGAAGCGCTGTCGGCGCACTACGGACTGCACATGCTGAACCGCTCGGACGATGCGCGCGCCTCGATCATCGCCGACTACGACATCGGCGCCAACCCGTCGCGGCGCAGCCGTCGGGCGCAGGAGCGGAAGATCCTCGCCGCTCATCCCGATGCAGTGCGCGTGCTCGAGCTGGTCGGCACGCTGTCGTTCTCCAACGTCGACTATGTCTCGCGTCAGCTTGCGGGGCGCGCGCGCCCGCAATTCGTCATCTTCGATCTCCACCGCGTCAACGCAATGACACAAGCAGGCCTGCGCCTGTTGGCCGAGCTGTTTCACGAGCTGGCAGATTTCCACGTCACGGTGGTGCTGTCCGGGATTCGGCGCAGTTCGCCGGAATGGCAGGAGATCACGGCGCGCACCGGCGACATCCGGAACGTGCGCGATTTCTATCTGCTCGATACGGCGATCGAATGGGCCGAGGATCAGATCGTCTATCGTCATGGCGGCGCGATCGACTTCCTCGAAACCACGGAGCTTGCGGAGCAGCCACTGCTCGCCGGCCTCACGGAGGGCGAGCGCGATGAGCTCGCCGCGTTGGCGACCATCAGGCAATATCGACAGGGCGAACGGATTCTCAGCGCCGGGGACGCGGCGACATCGCTGTTCTTCCTGCGCTCGGGCGTCGTCCATGTAACTTTGCCCGATGGCATCCGGCTGGCGACCCTGACGGCCGGGCAATGTTTCGGCGAGATGGCGCTGCTGGAACCGGTGCGCTCCGCCGATGTCGTCGCCGACTTCTCGGCCAGCGCCTTCGAAATCACGCTTCCGGATTTCGAGCGCTTCCGCAGCTCTCACCCGCACGCGGGCGCCTGCATCATGCGCAATCTCGCGCGGCTGCTGGCGGACCGCCTGACGGTGGCCAATGCGCGCCTCAATCTGCTCGCGGCCGACTAGGTCCGTCATCGAAACGTCACGCGACGGCAGGCTTCGCCTGGACCTGGAATGGCGGCTCGCGCCGCCGGATGGTCTCTGAAGGCCGATTTTCATGACTCGTATTTGTACGGCCTCGCCCAAACGTTACCGGGACTCGGTCGCAGGACAACCATAAGCGAGCCCAATTCGCGCCGCATTGGCCGACGATGTTCCCTAGTGTCGATCGACGCCGAGTGGGGACTCGCGAAGCGGACGTCGACGTGGGGTGTTCCGAGTAAATTCCAGCCGACCGTCGCGTGTGTATTTGCGCAACGGAGAGTCGTGTCCAGTGTCCAGGGAGGAAACGGCATGAAGGAAGCCACAAAGAGGGCGACATCGGAAGCACTTGCACACATGCTGGCGGTGACCTCGATGATCGTCATCGCCAGCGTCCTGTTCTACGGGCGATGAAGGGCTGTCTGGAGGTTCTGCGTCGCAGCTGCTTCATCGCCCGTCGATAGGAATGTGGGCTTGATTGCTCACGCGAACGACCGAGTTGAGTTGCGTTTGAGTTGGTAGGCGTAGCGTAAGCGTTTTGCGTCAATCGCGCGGCGATCCGGGTCGGGACGAAATAACTGTATTGCGTATCGTTCCCGCCTCGGCCGCCCGCGGTCGGCCCGTCCGGATGTGCATCGGCCGCACAACCTCATTCCGTTTTTCCGAAATATGGCACGGTGCCGCCTGCGAAGGCGACGAAGCGGACTTCGACCGCGTCGCCGATCGCAAGATCATGGTCGCCATGGGCCATCATCCGAAAGCCCTCGCGCATATCCACGAGCACGATGTTGTAAGGCACATGGGCGCGCGTCTCCGGCGTTGCAGCCCGGCAGACCGATGATGTCGCGTAGACGGTGCCCATACCGCTCGCCTGGTGGTCGGTAAGGGCCGCCGAGCCGCAGGCCGAACAGAAGCTGCGCCGGAAGTACTGCAGGTGAGAGCACGACTCGCAGCGCTGGTAGCGAATCACGGCCTCACCCCGGGTCCAGTCAGCCGCCTCGCTCATCGCACCCGCTCCCAGAACATGCTGACATGCGACGACAGCACGCCGCCATCGCCATGCAGCAGCGACAGCGACGCCTCGCGCACCTGCCGGTGGCCGGCCCGTCCCGTCATTTGCAGATGCGCCTCGTTGAGATGCGCCATCGCGCCGCCGACGCCGCAATGGCCATAGCTCAACAGCCCGCCATGGGTGTTGAGCGGCACCGCGCCCGCACGGCCAAAATGGCCGGCCCTGACACGCGCAGCCGCCTCGCCACGGCCGGCCAGACCGAGATCCTCGAGCAGCATGCAGAGCGTGATCGTGAAACTGTCATAGACCGCCGCGTAGTCGACATCGACGATCTTGACCCCGGCAGCGGCTTTGGCCTTCGTGATCGCGATCTCGGCCCCGAGGTTGCTCAGCGCCGGCGCCGCCGTGACGTGTTGATGCGTGTGCGCCTGGGCACAGCCGCGCACACGCACCGCTGCGGCTCCGGTCGGTTCGCGGCTGACGATGGTGGCCGCGCCGCCATCGGACACCGGGCAGCAGTCGAGCAGCTTCAGGGGCCGCGCCACCGGCTTGGATGCCATGACGTCAGCCACCGTGATCGGATCATGGAACTGGGCGCCGGGATGGTCGAGCGCATGCGTGCGCATCAGCACCGCGAATTCGGCAAGGTCCTGCTCGGTGACGCCATGTTCATGCATGTAACGCGAGGCGACGAGACCGTAATATGCGGGGATGGTCGGTCCCAGCGGCAGTTCGTAGACGGGATGCCCGACCTGGGCCAAAGCCTGGATCGAGGCGTCGCGGCTCTGCCCGGTGAGGCGGTTCTCGCCAGCGACGACGAGCATGTGCCTGACCACGCCGGCCTCGACCAGATGATGCGCCAGCATCACCATTGCGAGCCCGGTGGCGCCGCCGACCTGCACGGCGTGAGCATAGGACGGCGTGATGCCGAAATGCTCGGCGAACACGGTCGCGAGCATGATGTGCGGCGACACGGTGGAGTATCCGCACAGGATGCCGTCAATGTCGCGCCGCGTGAGCCCGGCATCGTCGAGCGCGAGCTGTGCTGCCATGCTCATCAAATCGAGCGACGAGCGCCCATCGTGCTTGCCAAACGCGGTGAGGCCGGTGCCGGTGATGTAGGTCATCGCGCCAGCCCCGAGTGCCGCTGCGCTTCCCTCACTGCGCCCAGGGTCGTGTCGGCCCCCTGTAGCTTGACCCGAGATTGTGCGACGCGGGCGGTGCGCCCCCTCTCTCCGTGCGCGGGGAGAGGAGAACTCTCCACGAGTTCAGTGCGTGGAGAGTTCCCCTCACCCGGATTGCATCTTCGATGCAATCCGGCCTCTCCCCGCGTGCGGGGAGAGGCGAGCCCCCCGCGAGCCCCGGGGCATGTGCTCACGTCGGCCAGTCCGGAAAATCGACCGACGCCGGTATCTTCATACGACGAGTCCCCGTAGGGGACCGCCCTCCCTGTCCCTCCCCCACAAGGGAGGGAATACGGGTATCGTGCGTCCCTGATGATTGCGTTCAACATCTCAGCAAGAACTCATCTCAATACGATTTTGGCATACCGAGGACCTTCTCGGCGATGAAGGACAAGATCAGCTGCGGGCTGATCGGGGCGATGCGGGGGATCAGGGATTCGCGGAGGTATCGCTCGACATGATACTCACGCGCGTAGCCGAAGCCGCCATGGGTCATGACCGCCTGCTCGCAGGCGTGGAAGCCGGCCTCGGCGGCGAGATATTTCGCGGCATTGGCGGCGGGGCCGCAGGCCATGCCCTCGTCGTATTGCCAGCCGGCCTGCAGCACCATCAGCCACGCCGCTTCCAGCTCCATCCAGTTCTTTGCCAGAGGATGCTGGATGCCCTGGTTCTGGCCGATCGGCCGGTTGAACACGTTACGCGTCCGCGCATAGGCCGAGGCGCGCGACAGCGCGAGATGGCCGAGACCGACGGCCTCTGCAGCAATGAGGATACGCTCGGGGTTCATGCCGTGCAGGATGTAGTCGAAGCCCCGCCCCTCCTCGCCCAAGCGATCCTCGACCGGAATCTCGAAATCCTCGAAGAACAGCTCGTTGGAGTCGACCGGCTTGCGGCCCATCTTCTCGATCTCGTGCACCTTGATGCGGCTGCGGTCGAAATCCGTGTAGAACAGGCTCAGTCCGTGAGTCGGGCGCTTGACCTCCTCGAGCGGCGTGGTGCGCGCGAGCAGCAGGATCTTCTCGGCGACCTGCGCGGTCGAGATCCATACCTTTTGGCCATTGACGACGTAGCGGTCGCCCTTGCGCACCGCGCGGGTCTTCAGCTGCGTCGTATTGAGGCCGGTGTTCGGCTCGGTCACCGCGAAACACGCCTTCTCGCTGCCATCGACGATGCCCGGCAGCATCCGCGCGCACTGCTCCTTGGTGCCGAACACGACGACCGGATTGAGCCCGAACACGTTCATGTGGATCGCCGAGGCGCCGCTCATGCCGGCGCCGGACTCCGCGATCGTGCGCATCATGATCGCGGCATCGAGAATGCCGAGGCCGGAGCCGCCATACGCTTCCGGAATGCAGATGCCGAGCCAGCCGGCGTCGGCCAGCGCCTTGTGGAAGTCGGCGGGAAAGCCGCCCTCCTTGTCCTTCTTCAGCCAGTAGGCGTCGTCGAACCGGGCACAGATCCTGGCCACCGCATCGCGGATCGAGTCCTGGTTGGCGGAGAGCGCGAAATCCATCGGGTCACTCCTTTGCAGGCGGCGGGGTCGTTGCGCCGTCGCGGATCATTGCGACGATCTCGTCATGCGAGAAACCCAGCTCGCGCAAGATCTCCTCGCCATGCTCGTTCGGCCGCGCCGCCAGACGCTGCGGCTCAGCCTTGGTTTCCGACCAGGTCGCCGAGACGCGGGTGCTGCGGATCGGGCCTTCGGTGGGATGCTGGACGATAGGAAAGAAATCGGTCGCGACGAGATGCGGATCGTGCAGCAGGCTCTCGAGGTCGTGCATCGGCATGACCGGGATGTCGGCCGCATCCAGCAGATCAGTCCATTCGGCCGTGCTGCGCGTTTCGAAGATGCGGGCGAGCTCGGCATAGACGAGGTCGATATTCGCGGCACGCCGGGCAAAGCTGTTGAAGCGGTCGTCGGCGCACAGGTCGGGGCGGCCTGACGCAGTGAAGAACGCGTCCCATTGCTTGTCGTTGTAGACGATGACGCAGATGTAGCCGTCGGCGGTCTTGTAAGGCCGGCGGTCCGGCGACAGATGCCGGGCATAGCCACCGCGGTCGAGCGGCGGGGCGTAGGTCAGCCCGCCCATATGATCGCCCATGATGAAGGCCGACATGGTTTCGAACATCGGCACGTCCAGGCGCTGGCCGCGTCCGGTGCGGTCGCGATGCACAAGGCTGGCGCAGATCGCGCCGACGGCGGTGAGCCCGACGATACGGTCCACCAGCGCATTCGGCACATAGCGCGGCGTGCCGTCGCCGGCCACCGCCATCAGATGCGACAAAGCCGCCCCGCCCTGGATCAGATCGTCATAGGCCGGTTTTGCCGCATAGGGTCCGTCCTGACCAAAGCCGAACACGCCGGCATAGACCAGCCGCGGATTGAGCGCAGACACCACGTCGTAGCCGAGGTTCAGCCGCGCCATCGCCTGGGGACGGATGTTATAGAGGAGCACGTCGGCGTCCTTGACCATGCGCAGCACGGCCTCTCGGCCGGCCGGCTTCTTCAGGTCGAGGCAGATCACGCGCTTGCTGCGGTTGGTGTTGAGGAACACCGGTCCCATGCCGGGATGGTGCCATGGACCGATCTTGCGGGTGACGTCGCCCTCGGGCGATTCCACCTTGATGACGTCGGCGCCGTAATCGCCAAGCGTCTGGGCGGCATACGGCCCCATCAGCACGGTGGTCATGTCGATGACCTTGATGCCCGCAAGCGGTCCCATCGCGGCGCCGTCTCCCTCGTTCGTTGTTGTGCCAGGAGCTAACGGCACCAGGGGTTCCTGGGCAAGCGGCGTGCGCGTATGGGGCCATGCGCAGCGCATACGGCCCTTCCGACGTCACGACAGATGTCCCCCTCCTCGTATGGCCGGGCTCGTGCCATCTACGTCCGTCCTCCCCCGAAGAACGACGTGGATGCGCGGGACAAGCCCGCGCATGACGGAGTTACTCAAGCCACATTCCGCCGTGCGGACGATCAGCGACGTCAGCCGCTGCGCTGCACCAGATGTTCCCTGCGCTGACGCGCATTCTGCGATTCCCTTTCGCCGCCGAGCTGTGTCAGCATGTCCGCCCAAGATCCAAAAACAACACACAGGGAGAACGCTGTCATGACGCTCTATCAGGGCAAATGCTTCTGCGGCGCGGTCGAGCTCGAGGCCGATGGCGAGCCGGAGGCGATGGGCTATTGCCATTGCTCGTCCTGCCGCTCGTGGTCGGCGGGCCCGGTCAATGCTTTCACCTTGTGGAAGCCGGCGAATGTCCGCGTGACCAAGGGCGCGGATGCGATCGGCACCTATCACAAGACCGACATGAGCCACCGCAAATACTGCACCAAGTGTGGCGGGCATCTGATGACCGACCACCCGCCGCTCGGCATGATCGACGTCTATGCCGCGACCATCCCGACCTTGAAGTTCACGCCGGGAGTCCATGTCAACTATGCGGAGAGCGTACTGCCGATCAAAGACGGCCTGCCGAAGCTGAAGGACTTTCCGGCCGAGTTCGGCGGCTCCGGCGCGATGATGCCGGAGTGAGCGCGAGGTCGCTCCTCATCTAGCCCGGATGAGCGACAGCCTGCGCCCGCAAGGGCGCAGGCATCTGCTCATCCGGGCTTCTGTAACGGGCCTTGGCTTGTCAATCCCAATTCTGCATGTCCTCTCGCCGGGCCCTTGCTTCTGTACGGGGTCGGCGCATGGCCGCCACCTGTTGGGCTGCGTAAGAGGAACC